>Ga0208408_1002007_pt1 | contig 11184 bp, 7 predicted proteins | sample ETNtaG_4_FD_185776 | JGI IMG/M metagenome (GOLD analysis project Ga0208408, IMG submission 185776) | Marine microbial and viral communities from oxygen minimum zone, Eastern Pacific Ocean - ETNP201406SV67 (SPAdes) (version 2) | ecosystem: Environmental > Aquatic > Marine > Oceanic ... | reverse complement strand
TTTTACCTGTTCAATTATTTTCTTTTGTACAGGATGATTTTCATCCGTATATCCTTTGGGATCTTCTTGTAGATAATTAGCTAAAGACAGCATGCCTGCATGCTTTCCACTGCAATTATTATGTAACGCATTCGGTTTCTCATCTTTGTATAATAATTCCTTTTTGGTATCCTTATCATATGGAGAATGAGAACCACATTCATAATATGATATATCATAACCAATTTTTTGTAACATACTCATTGCGGTATTTACATGTATATCCTCGCCATTGTGTGATGCACACATAAGGGCAATTTCTTCATTAGTAAAATTGAAATGTTTAACAGCACCAGCCTTCACGGACGCAGAAGCTTGAAATGGTTTTAGTGCAGAACGCACACAGGTTAAATAATGGGAATCACCATTGCTATAAACTATTTCACCCTTCGCATCTACAACTACAACAAATCCAACATGCATGCTTTCAATAAAATCACCACGATGAATTTTACATAGAACTGGCATAGACTATTTTACCGCAAAGGAAGCAAATTGAAATTTAAATCCATTCTTTTTTAATTTTGGTGGCATAGACTATTTTACCGCAAAGGAAGCAAATTGAAATTTAAATTCATTCTTTTTTAATTTTGGGATCTCTTCTTTTAATACTTGAAGGGTAAACTTTTTTGCATGACCAATACCTATCGCGCTTCCATTGGACTCTGCTTTATCAGCTAGCTTGTATAGTTGATCTCGAATTTTGTTTGCATCATCATCATTATCAAGAAATACGTGTCTTCTTGCTGTTGGAACACCTCTTGAACGCATAATATCTTCTGCAACTGTTAGAGAAGTAGTTCGACTATCAACAAAATATCTTCCATGACGTTTTAATACATTGCTTACAATATTCATTATTCTTTTATCTGCAGTTGCTTTTGACCCTTGGTGATTATTTAACCCCGCCGCTTCTGGAAATTCAGAAATTACATTTTCTACTCTTTGCTCTATTTCACTACTAGTCATGGACTCAGTTAGTATATAATCTAACTCACCATGAGTATCAGCAGTGGATTCCATTGGCATATGAATAATAATCTCATAGCCGCTATTATATGCTTTTTGAGAGAATAGTTTGCTGTTTTTGTGCCCTGGTATTACAGCAAAAGTTAAATCTGCATCAAGAGTTAAAAAGCCTTCAGATACTTCATCATTTCTATATCCAAAATCATCAATGATGATGATGATATGGCCACGTTTTTATGCCCTGGTATTACAGCAAAAGTTAAATCTGCATCAAGAGTTAAAAAGCCTTCAGATACTTCATCGTTTCTATATCCAAAATCATCAATGATGATGATGATATTTCCACGGGTTATTTCTTCAACAATAGATGTTGATTGAGGAATAGGTACCATAGGAATACTGGGCTCTTCAGATCGTGAATTCAATACAAGAAGTATAAAAACAGATAATAATACAATTATTAAAACAAAAAGGATTTTTAAACGATTAAACAGCATTATGGTAATTTTATTGATATATCAAGCATTTGCGGAAGGCCTAAATGTTGAGACCCAATCTGAATTCCATAATGGAAATTTAACAATCCCAACTGAATCCCAAACCCCCCAGAAACCACTGTTACTTCTTTTGAAGTCTGTGTACCAAAACGAAGATCGAACTTTTCAAATTTTGTTTCACTAGCTGCTCGTATAATTATCCCATCAACAAGGGAAGATTGTTCCGCTGATAGACAAATTTTATGCCCCCATTTCGATCTAGGAAGTTGATAAGAAAGTGCTGATAAAAAGCGAAGAGGAAGAGTTGGGTTATAACTATCTGTATTATTGATAAATCCTGTATTTAATATAGAAAATCCCAAATCAATATTCTTGCCAAACGCACGTGTTATCCCTCCATCAAAAGTCATTCCAGAAACATTTTCTGTATACAATTGAATTAATATATACCGAATGGTTGCTCCAACTGTTATCGCTCCATATGTTTGCGAATAACTATACCGAATGGTTGCTCCAACTGTTATCGCTCCATATGTTTGCGAATAACTAGTAGCTGCTGCAAATGAACTGGAGCTAAAAGTAGCTAGTGGATCATCTGTTGGCCGGTTGCTTCTAAGCTCAAGATCGCTAACCCCCATATGTCTCATATTAAAACCAATATTGCCACGACCTAATTTTGATGATAAAGAAAAGGATGAGTTTGAAATATTATTTAACCAAGATCCATAAGAAACATTCATTGCAACTCCTTGGGTAGGGGAACGAAGCAATGCAGGATTATTTACAGTTAAACTTCCAAAAAGAGGACTGGGGCCGAATGCTAATTCAATTGCGCTTGATGGAACAGATAAAAATTGTGTCCCCAGACTGTAACCAAAATTAACAATAATAAATAAATATAAAATATATCTAGAAATTGAAAGCATAGGTAAACACATGAATTAATCCTTGAGAAACTGAATGCGGTTCCACAACAACAGCATAATCAAAAAATGCATCATTCTTTTTCAAAAAAGTAAAATTCAATCCTGCTCCGAAAGAAAATCTTGAATTACCAAATCCACCGCGAATAAAATATTTCTCTGAAAAGCTATACTCTGCACCCAATCTTAGTTTTGTGCCTAATATTTCTTCCTGATTAGCCACAACTCCAATATCTCCTACAATATAAATTTGTTGAAAAGTAAATGTTGATCCAAACTGATACATCGTTGGAAAAGATTCTTTATATATGCGACCTTCTCCTTCAAGGACCTGCCCAGTATTCCATTGATAATTAGTATTGAAATCCTTAATCACAAAAGCAAAGTTCAATTTTTCTTCCGAAAGCAACATAAACCCAATATCAAACCCAGTCCCTTTTCCAGCTAATTGACTTTCATTCATTGGAAGTTGATGATTTAGTATTTTCACATTAATACCAAGAGAGAGCCAAGGGGTAATTCTTTGCGCAAAGCTAATAAATATTGCATCTTCACTTGTTGAAAGCTGTTGTGTTTTATAACCAGAAGTTGAGCGACCTTGTATGTCATCAACTCCACTACTTATCCATGCCACACCTAATCCTGCGGTAGGGGGCAAATTAGAAGAAATACTTGACATCATTAGCCTTCTATCAAGATTCAATGAATGATAAGAAAACCCAATTTGTCTTTTATCAATGAATGCTAAAGTTGCTGGATTATGATACGCAGCAAAACCTTGATCAATTTCTGCCGTAAAAGCACTCCCCATAGATAATGATCTAGCAGAAGTTCCCATTCGCAAAAAAGCACCTGAATAACTTGCATAGTCTGATCCATCAATCGATGAAAATAAAATGATAACTATTATAATATAATTTCTCATCTATTTCACCACAATCAGTTTCACCCAATGAGGTGATGGTTTGCTACTTTGGCCTTCAGGGTACGTTAACTTTACAAAATAAACTCCATTATGAACATAAGATCCTTGTTGATCTCGACCATCCCATTTTAATGTACCCGTGGATGAAACACGTTTATCAAATGATGTAGCAAAAACTTTTTCCATTGCAAAATTATATATATCTATATCAATAACAAATGTACCGGACCATTCATTTGTATGAAAGCGCACATACCCATTATCACTACGTATATTATGCGTATATGGAGAAAAAGGGTTTGGGTAGGCATAATCTTCATTGACATCATACTCTGCACGAAAAATTTTCCAATTCAACCCATCAAGATCGTATGAATGAGCCGCACCATCTCCAGTTCCTATCCAAATGGAACGATCACCATAATATGAACGATTGTCAAATGCCACACTATATACTTCATCTGCCAAAACTTCATCTAGATCATATATAGCTGTATTTAAAACAGGAATTGCCTGATGTGCTGGCTTATAAAGTGCCCAGTTAACTCCATCTTCTGTTTTCCAAAGACCATTTGCTGATGCAGCGAACACTAAAGAATCAAATGAAGCAATATTATAAATTCTTTCACCTAATAATGCTGTGTTCCATGATAAACCATCATCTATTGTATAGCTTAATCCACGCTGTTCCGTTGGGTCATCTGCATTGACAGTGGCTGCCCATATAATTCGTTTTCCATTCAATCGCTGAATTTCTAATCCAACAACAAAATTGCCAGATAAATTATCCATAGGGTATGAATAATGCTTCCAATCAATACAATTCCCAGATCCAAGAATACCTCGGTTTATGCCATTTGCTGTGCCAACCCATATGGTGTCACTATAGCTTAGTACCGAGAATGCTTTATGGTTATGATTCCCGCCATCAAGCGGGTCCCTAGGATTTAAATAATAATCTTTTAAAATATATTTTCCTCCTACTCGTATATAGGAAGTATCCTTGCAGGTTGTTAATTCATATTGGCTATCCATTGGCAAGGGAACCCTTTCCCACACTTGGTCACTAAACTTGAAACGACGTAATCCACCTGCCCAACTTGCTGTCCATGCAAATTCTTCTGAAAGATCCATATCATAAGTAACATTGGCTTGTGGCACAGTAACAGGAAGAACTGCTACAAAACCAATATCACCGAATGGTATCGTATCTGATAAAGCATCATCTATTGGTTGATCATAATAGATCCAATTTATTGTACTATCAGTTGCGTCTGTTGTAAATACTATTCCCTTTCCAATTGGAATATCATTTTCACTGCCTGCTGCAGCTGCAAACATAAATTTTTCATAGGGGCCACCCCGATCTCCTGTTGTCATTGCAGAGATTCCTCCTATTGGAATTCTATTGGTAAGCGCTCCACTGGTCAATTCCATAGTATCTTGTAATGTTTCAACAGAAAGTGAATCTCGAATAATACTAATTCCTAAACCAGTTCCTAGCCAAACCAAATTTTCTCCCTGTAGAATTACTTCTGTTACTACATTGCTACGCATTGTATTAGTGCTTGATGATAATGAATCAGTTGAATCAGCGATTACAGAACGAAAAGCGTAGTTAGAAGGAAACAGCTTTTGAGCATATATAAGATCTGCATTAAATAATAGTATTATTAAAAGAATAAATCGCTTCATTCTACAACAATCCTATGTATAACTGTGTCCGAATAAGTATTTGACATATCCATGGCATCAAAAATCCAATTGAAAGTTCCGGTTTTCGTTTGCAATGAAGGATCTACATTGCCTGAGCCAAATATGGGAACACGAAAACTATATATTGCATCATTTGCTATTGAATCGCCGCTAGTGAAATTGGGTTCATAAATAATCACTTCACCACCATCATCATAAAGGTTAATTAAGTTTCCTTTATTAAGAAAAGAATCACCTTCAACATGATATGAAACAAAACCCACTCTTCGTATATCATCTAATCCATTCGCATCATGTGCTTTAGCTTTAACCACTTTAAATATTACACTATTATCCGTTGGTCGCACTATAGTATCAGGAGCAATAATGTATTGTAATTGTGGAATAATATTTCCTAAAAAAAATGAATCTCGTAGCGCAAATGAAGAGCCATTACCATAATTAGCCTGAAATTTCATATGAACTTTTCCCGTATCATCTAAAGAAATTGGATTTGATAAATATAGTGTGTCATTCAACACTTTTAATGAATATAAATCATCCCCTCTTATGATATCTCCACTTTGGCCTTCATCATTTAACGATAAATTATCTGGAAAGACTGTAGTATCTGTTCCATACCAATATAATATTGTGTTTTCTAATGGAGACCTATTAATACTTGATTGAACTTCAACGGCAAAGTAAAGAATGCGATCATCCTGTAAATAAGTAAATTGTAAATTGCCTAACGGGTTATCAATTTCATTATTATCAGAAGAACCTGGGCATCCATAAAAAAAGATGATGGAAATAAAAATAATGGAGAAATGTTTTAATATTTTATAGATAAAACTCATTTCTGGCTTCCATAAATATAATGAACTAAAAGACTGCCTACTTGTCCTAAGCTTTCTGCTGAACAATTTTCCGGGGTATCTTGTGATGTGTGCCAATAATTACTATATCGATTAGGATAATTAAAATCAATTATATCAATAGCTGGTATTTTTGCTTCTTGCCATAGTGGGACATGATCATCAAATATTGTGTGAACAATTCTTGATTCAAAAGCTTCCAAATTTAATTCTTTTGCTAAAGACCATAGTCTTTTTACTAGATCTCTATTTTGTTGATATGAATAGCGCTCAATAGGAATATGTAGATCTTCATCACCTATCATATCTAATATAATTGCTTCATCCGGTGTGTTGATTGGTAGGTTTTTTGCAAAAAACTGCGATCCTCTTGCATAGCTTTTAGGAATTCCAGGTTTACCCATATCTTCCCCATCAAATAATACTAAAGAAACCCTAATTGGTGGAGGATTATCATGAAATATTCTTGCTAATTCCAAAAGAACTGAAACGCCGCTAGCTCCATCATTAGCGCCTATTATTGGTTGATCATGGTTTTGTATATTCAAATCATTATCAGCCCAAGGCCTCGTATCCCAATGTGCACCAATTAACAAATGGGATTTGCTTTTAATATTAAATTGAGCAATAATATTGCTTAAATCATACTGTTTATCATCGATATCGTCTATAACAAAGGGTTGAGTAAAAACTGTATCAGAATAACTTCCAAGTGTTTTTAGGAGAAAGGCTTTACAATTATTATATCCTACAGATCCTGGATTACGTGGACCAAAATCACATTGATCTAATAGAAATTGATAGGCGCTATTTTGATCAAATTCTGGCACTGAATCATTACATGAAATAATTACAAGAAACGATAAACAGCACATAAAATTTTTAATTAATAGTCTCATTGTATATTATCCTGTAATAGCAATATTCACATCAAATCCGAAATCGCGATCAATTTTCTTTCCAGTGGTCATGGATTCATTTTCATGGTAACCATAAATCATGCTTCCACTCACTTTGGCAGAAAACGTATACGTAATTCTGATACCAGTTTTCCAGCCTGAATTAAATGCAGTCTGTCCAAATTCCAAACCACCATTTTTACTACCTAGAGTTTCGCTCTCATTCATATCAAAGTTAAACTGAAAATTAACAGTATTTTGTATTTTATAATCTTCCATAAAAGGTAGTGGAATCGTGATTCCTCCTCTGTGACTATAATTAGCGCTGGATGTATAACTTTTATCTCGATGAACGGTTATGCCTGTTGGTACACGATCCAATGATTTTGAAAGGTTATGTCTAAAATTCATCGAGATACCCTTTTGCAAGCTTGCAGTTAAACCGATTAATGGTGAAAAATTTGTATTAACGCGGGATGATCTTTCAAATTCTTGAAAATCAGATATGAATGTTTCTAAATCAAGTAAAGGCATATTTGGACCTGAAAAATTTTCAAATTGCCAAGCCCGAACTTCTTTTCCACTAAAACCATGCTCAAGTGAAAGAGATCTTAAAAACTTTTTAATAATAGGAAGTTTTTCCAACCCGGACCAACGAATGCTCCATCCTGGGAGTGGAAGTCCATTTTCCAATTTCTCACCATATGCAAAATAATCACGTGACATATTTCTCTGTTCCGTACCAGAACCACTCCTTGTTGTTGATACATTTTGTGCATAATTAAAACTTGTACTAATACTTCTAGTAAGATTAAAACCAGATCGTAATGAAAAATCGCGCTTGTGGTCCCACGCTCCAATATCGGAACCTATCTTTTCAGAATGCGGTAAATTATGATCGGGCTCCCAGCCAAATCGATATCCTAATGGAACATCTCCAATAACACCTCTTCCAGTGCGTGTTAAATTCTCAGAATAACTAAAATTTATAGGATTAATCTTCTTTAGAAATCCATGTGCAAAGGTTAGGACAGGAATATCTTTTTGTACCTTCTCCTCCACTTTTTCTTCCTCCTGTTTTGCCCCTCTTCTTCTTCTGGATCTTCCTTTGGGCGCAGTGGAAGCTTTTGTAGGGGGTTTATATACAACTTCAAACATGTTTGCTAAACTTAATGCAATGCTAGAAGAAAAACGTAATTGAGTCCCTATATTAGCTCCACCTATAGTACTTTCTCGATCTTGATTCCATGAGTATGCAGATGAATAATTCATATTTGGCTTAAACCAAGAAAAAATTGTTGGATTTAAAGATGTTGATAAATTTTCAGTAATATTTTCTACAATACCTGGATCCAAATCTTTAATTGCCAACCATGCATATCCTCTATAATCTTGCATATCGCTTTTAACTGCTCGTGTATATTTTGTCTTTATTCCATCTGTTAACATATAGTCCATTGAAAAATTTCTATTTAGGCCAAAATTATATGTATCAGGGGATTTGCCACCAACACGCTTAATTCTTTGGCTCAAACTTTCACTAAAGTTTAATGAAGTATTAAAATTTGATGGGGTATAGTAAAAATGTATTTCACTTAATTTTTGTCCTATAAAAGGAATTGGCTTAAACCATTTAAAAGGGCTTATATAATTATCACGACCAAAGGGAAGAGAATAGTTGACTTTTCCTGAATATTTTTCATTCAACACTTCCTTGTTTAATTCATTTGATGAGAAAGATTTACTAGCGCTAAAACTTGGCTTTATTTTATCTAATGTATACTTAATAATTTTGTTATCAGATTTACTAGATTTTGTTAAGGATGTACTAAAATTTAATCCGGTGGATTTTGTTAGGATTGAATCTGGAGCCTCTCCCAGATTAACTAAAATATCTGAACCAGGAAAGTATTTAGGCGTGTTAGACGAATTTGTCATTGACAAATTCAACGGGATATTAATTCCCCATGATTTTGGTAATAACTTATGTAGTTGAAAATTTGTATTTAGATTAAAATTTTCTCCTGTTTGATTGGTGCCTAATCGTTGCTGTAATACATGAAAATCTGCATCCTTTTTACTATAAGTAATTGATGTGTTTGCAATATCAGCAAGACTTAATCTTGATGTTAATCTCATTGCAACCCCTTTATCTTTTTTAACACCACTTAATCGTAACTCATCTATCCAAACTTCACCGTTTATCCATTCATCCGAAACATTTTTAACACCAACCATAAAAAATTTAATTCTTGATAATGCTGGTTTACCTTTAATCCTTATTTGTTTACCTGTAGGAAAACCTTCATCATCATAAAATGTATAATATTTGATCCCTGATGAATCAGTTATTGTATCATATTCATTAAGTTTTTTTACATTTGTTGAGTCTTGGAGTTTTAGTTGAGTAAGCCAATTTAAATTAAGACTAATTGTGTTTCTATTTTCTGATTCATCCCACCCTTGGTATACAGGTTGGATTAATTCATAATAATCTTCCCCAAGACCAAATCTCATAAAAAACTTTACTTTCGTTTCCGAAGTTTGTATCCATGGGCTATTTCCATAGACATACATTTTCAATTTATCATATGTTAGATAACTTTTAGCTCTATCACCTGATAAATTGAGTAAAGTTTTTAATGCAGCTCCTTTTTCTTTGGGAGCAAGATTGTCAAATTTTAATACAAGCGACTGCTCTTTTGAGCGAATCTCATTTATACGGTCATATTCACCTTTTACTCCTTGTGGAGGTTGATAGTTTGCATTGTCCTCTGTATTAATAACAGATATCGCAAACACACTATCAGAGTTTGATTTGCTGTATACTTCAGATGAATCAGCTGCAATGCCAAGCTCTTGCCATTCATTTCCTACTAATTCAATCTTTGCAACTTGAATCCATGTTTGTGTTGTATCAGATAATCGTATTCTACAAAATTTAATTTCATTCCATTCTTGATTTCCTGTGCTATCTGCCATTTCAAAGTGGCTTAAGGGTATTCTAAAAAGTTTCCATCCTGTAGGTTGTCCATTTTTTACTGTTTCTCCAGAAAAGTATGTAGTATCATCTAATGTAAATGTCTTCGTAAAGTAATCATTGGTTTTATCTAAGAATCCCGTCCTATCAAGATCCTCAGTGTCGGGATATCGTCCTGCGTCTAAAGCGTTCCCTTCTGTACCATTAATTCTTTTATAATCATTGCTTCCCTCACTATAATTCCAATTATCTCCATTCGGATCGCTAGGATCAATATCACTACTTGTATTTATTAATTCTGATTCTCCTGATGATAAATATTCATTATATGTTCCTCCAAATTCTAAACAGCTCCCCCAACCGTCTTCTGTTTCATCAGCGCAACCATCTAAACCAATATCTTCAGAGTCATCTAATAATCCATCACCAATCATTCCAGCTACTGGAATATCTTCTGTGTTAAGAGATCCATCTCCATTCCAATCTTCACTTATTTTCCCAAGATCAATACTCAGTTTTGATCGTACATCATTTTTATTGCGAACCCAAATCTCAAAGAATTTTGTTTGAGTTTGATCATAATCTCCTGAATACAACGTAGTTATGATACCTGCCCATAATGAATCCTGAGGTAAATTTGATTGATGAACAAATGGCTTATAATTCATTACCAAAATGTCTGTTGTTTCATTTTGAGCCCGAATCGATGTCTCTTGATTAGGCCAAATATCTTTTGTTCTCCATTGTACATACGGATTATACCAATACATATTTGCCCTATTTCGATGACTTAAGGTTCTATTGAATGAACCTAATAATGGCGGTGATGACGTTTTCCAAAATCGACGCTGAATAGGAAAAGACGTAGTTCGTTTCGCTCCTTCAAAATCATCTATATAGGCGACTCCGCTAGGGTCGCCAGTTTCAGAGTTATTAATTGAATTAGGGTTTGGCATCACTTGTGCAAGCTCTCCTTCAATAGAGAATGATGAAGTTTTTTCCGTATTTATAATCGGTAATTTATCTAAAAACCTGGTTAATCCTTCCATGGGCTGATCATACCGACCATTAACACCCCAAATAAAATTTCTTGTTGGCTCATATCCTACTTCTATCTTTTCATTCATTACTGATTGATTAAAATATAATGCAGTCGCTCCTATAAATGACCGTTCACCAAAATCCATCTGCGCACGTGTACCAAAAATTGTTTTTTTATCAAACGACACTACTTCATGTTTATCAAACAATATTTTTAGCGCCGCATTAGGATTTAATTCTTCATTCATAATGAGTGTTCCAGAAAAATAATCTATCTGATAATCAACGCCACGTTTTAATTCTAGGCCATCGACAAAAACCTGCTCGCTACCTTCAAC
>Ga0208408_1002005_pt1 | contig 11192 bp, 4 predicted proteins | sample ETNtaG_4_FD_185776 | JGI IMG/M metagenome (GOLD analysis project Ga0208408, IMG submission 185776) | Marine microbial and viral communities from oxygen minimum zone, Eastern Pacific Ocean - ETNP201406SV67 (SPAdes) (version 2) | ecosystem: Environmental > Aquatic > Marine > Oceanic ... | reverse complement strand
TCGATATCACAATCGCTCTCGGTGCAGGATCATATGTTTGTGGTGAAGAAACTGCATTGCTGGAAAGCCTAGAAGGGCGTAGGGGCGAGGTGAGGGCGCGGCCACCATATCCAACAGAAAAGGGATTATTTGGTCACCCAACAATCGTGAACAATGTCCTGACATTTTCAATGGCCGCAGCAATCATGCGTGAAGGCGGAAGTGTGGTCGGGAGTATTGGAACAGAACGAAGTAAGGGTACAGTCGTTGCTCAAATTTCAGGTGATGTTAGGGTTCCAACTTGCGTCGAAGTGCCATTTGGAGGCAGTGTTGCTGAACTTTTCAATAACCATTCATCGCTTGATGAAGTCGTTGCAGTTCAAGTTGGGGGGCCATTGGGTGGTGTCTTTGCAGCAGAAGAATTGGAAAATATTGAGCTTTCATTTGAAGGATTGTCGTCTGCTGAAGGTCTACTTGGACACGGTGGATTTGTTTGCTATGGAACCAATTTCAAACCACGTTCAGAAGTACTTGGTTGGATGCGTTTCTTCCGAGACGAGAGTTGTGGGAAATGTACCCCTTGTCGAATAGGCACGCAAAGAGCGCTTGAATTGCTCCAAAGAATCGGGACTGATTCGGAAAAAGAGGGTGATCGAACCCTCTTGGCAGATCTCGATGAAGTAATGACTGAAACCTCGTTATGCGCGCTTGGAGGACTAGCAATGAATCCAGTGCGTTCGACAATGAAACGCTGGCCAGCCTCTTTTGGAGGTGAAAACAATGAGTGAGTCATTCACAGTAACTATTGATGGTCAAGAGTTTGCAGGCCAATCAGGTCAAACCATCATGGAGATTGCCAGAGATAATGGCATCAATATCCCAAGTCTTTGTGATTCGCCTCACCTAGACTCCTTTGGCTCGTGTAGAATGTGTATTGTAGAGATTGATGGACGTGGCGGTACTCCTTCATCTTGTACAACTCCGGCTAACAATGGAATGGTGGTTTCTACAACTTCGGAAAAACTTTGGAGGTTGAGAAAGGGAATTACTGAGCTCTATGTTAGCGAGCATCCCCTCGATTGCCTAACCTGCACTGCAAATGGAGATTGTGAATTACAAGATGTAGCAGCTGATGTTGGATTAAGGGATTTACGATACGATAACGAACCAGCATGTGAAAACATACCCATCGATGAATCAAATCCATTTTTCACATTTGATGCAAGCAAATGCATCGTTTGTTCACGCTGCATCAGGGCTTGTGATGACACCCAAGTTACTCATGCACTTTCAATCGATGGTCGAGGTTTCGCCAGTCGAATAATTGCAGGGGCAGATGAGTCATTCATAGATTCAGATTGCGTTTCTTGTGGTGCTTGTGTAAACGAGTGTCCTGTTGGTGCACTTGAAGACCGGGTCGAGCGGGCATCGGGGATTCCAGATAAGTGGGTTCGAACAACTTGTGCATTCTGTGGGGTTGGTTGTCAATTTGATGCTGGAATTAAGGGGGATAAATTGGTGACAATGGACCCAGCTGCAGATTCTCCAGTGAATCAAGGTCATGCTTGTGTAAAAGGACGGTTTGCATCAACATATATTCACCATGCAGATAGACTGAAATTCCCGATGATTAGGGAATCAATTACCGATGAATTCCGCCAAGTATCTTGGGATGAAGTCTACTCATTCATAGCTCAGCGCTGGAATGAAATTAAGGCTGAATCGGGGCCGAATGCAATTGGTTCAATCACTTCATCACGTTCAACAAATGAATTGAATTACCTTGGATCAAAATTGATGCGAGCAGTAATTGGGACCAATAATATCGATAATTGTGCACGTGTTTGTCACTCTGCAACCGTCAAGGGAATGATGACTGTCTTCGGAGCAGGGGCTGGAACAAACAGTCTGGAAGACATCGATTATACCAATTTGCTATTGGTTTCGGGTTGCAATCCAATGCATGGGCATCCAGTCACTGGTTCGCGTATACGCCGCGCTCGCAAGCGTGGGATGAAGATGATAGTAGCAGATCCAAAGGCTACTGAGTTGGCCCAGATGGCTGATATTCACCTACAGTTGCGCCCAGGCACCAACGTTGCACTATATCAGGGTCTAGCCCACATAATCCTACGAGAGAATTTGCAAGCAGATTCAAAATGGCTCGATGAACGTACTGAGAATCTCGAACCATTCAAGGCAATGGTTCAGGATATGACTCCCGAAGTATGTTCTGAAATCACAACAGTTCCCGTTGCAACATTAGAGGCTGCAGCGATTTACTATGCATCTGTGCCCTCTGCAATGTCAGTGCATGGTCTGGGTATGACTGAACACAGCCATGGTTCAGAAGGAGTAATGGCTCTCTCAAGCCTTGCACTATTGACTGGAAATGTAGGGCGCAAAGGAACTGGAATCAATCCTCTTCGTGGACAAAACAATGTTCAGGGCTCTTGCGATATGGGGGCGTTGCCGAATGTTTACACGAATTATCAAATGGTGTCGGACCCGAAAAACCGTGCAGCATTTTCCAAGGTTTGGGGTGTTGAAGCTCCGGCAGAACCGGGGTTAACATATCCTGAAATGCTTCAGCAGGTTGAGACCGGAAATGTTCGTTCACTGTACCTAGTAGGTTCTGATATTGCGCACACTGATCCAGATAATTTAGCTGTAAAGAAGGCTCTCAGTGGTCTTGATTTACTCATTGTTCAGGATATTTTCATGTGTGAAACCGCAAAACTTGCGCATGTAATCCTCCCTGCTGCATCTTTCCTAGAATCAGATGGAACATACACGAATGGCGAGAGGCGAATTCAGCGAATCAGGAAGGCGCTTGACCCACCAGGGCAAGCCAAACAAGATTGGGTAATTGTCTCAGAATTGGCCGCTGCCCTAGGCCATCCAATCGTATCTTCCGAAGACGTGTCGGAAGTTTGGGATGAATTGGCTAGTCTGACACCGAATTTCAGAGGCATCAATTATTCGAATATGGAAAATTCAGTTTCGGTACAATGGCCAAAGCCGACTTCAGAACACCCTGGTACAAGCGTAATGCACGTCGACAAATTTGTTCGTGGATTGGGGAATTTTGCTGCTCCTGATTATGCAGAACCCAATGAACAAGCATCAGATGAATACCCGTTTATTCTGATCACGGGAAGAAACCTCTTCCAATACAACGCCGGAACTCAAACTCGGCGAACCGGGCTTACTGAATTCCGGGGCACGGATCTATTGGAGATGCATCCAGTGGATGCTGGTAACATGGGGATAAATGATGGGGATAGCGTTTGGTTATCCAGTCCACGTAATCGAGTTCAGATGAAAGTTGAAATCACAAATAATGTACGAAAGGGCAACTTATTCACTACATTCCATTTCCCTGATGTCGGGGTCAATTCCGTGTTGAGTGCTTCAGCAGATGGGTATACGCACTGCCCAGAATACAAAGTTCAAGCAGTTGCTATAATCCCTTGTTAGTTGAAAACTCAACTTTGTAGTTTTGCAAATCGCTTCAATTTCTTCTGTTGTTCTTTTTGGAGTATTTTACATCGGCGAATTTGCTCTTTAGCCATCTTTGCTTGTTCCCCAGTAAGTGGGTTTACACGCTTTGATGACATACCCTGTTCGAAACATTTGATGCCATCATCATATCTCTCCACCTCAGCATAGGCAGTCCCCATGTTGTAAAGAGTAGCCCCAGTGACTCCTGCGGGGTTGACCTGCATGGCTTTGTGGTAAGCCTCTATGCATTCACTAAACTGCTTAAGGTAGTAAAATGTATTACCTCTAGCATTGAGAATCCTAACAACCATTTCGTCATCATCGACAAAAGTAGGTAGTGCTCTATCAAAACAGGATAGTGCTTCCTGATATTTATCATCAGCTAGGAGGGACAAACCTTTGTTGTACCATTGGACATCTTGGTTAGCAATTGAACTACTGTCAATTTTTCCTTCTCCAATTATCGCAGGCCGGGATTCACTTTGTGCCTGAGTATCAAGTGCTACTTTGGCCAAATCTACTTCAGGAGATGGTTCAGATATAGGAGTAGGTTCAGGTTCAGGGACAGTGTCAAGAGTGGCTTCAGCAGCAATAATTTCTGCAGGTGCAGGTGCACTTTCCTCAACACTTACTTCGACCTCATCAGCATTTGTTTCCTCATCACCTCCCCAAGTATCTTCTCCCCATGGGTCATTACTCCATGATTCTTCTACAACAACTTCCTTTTCAGGCTCAGGTTGAGGCTCTGTTGCCTCAATGACCTCGGCAGGCGCGGGTTCATCAACTGTAACATCGGGTTCAGGGGAAAGAGAAGTAATAGCAGCATTAGCATCAGTAATTGATTGAGGTTCACCTGATAATGAGGCTATTTTTTGTCTACATTTATCTGCCGTGGTTTGGTCTCCAGCAGAAACAAAGGTTTTCATCATGCCTTCCCATAAATCGGAGTTGTCACGATCTGTTTCAATGAGTGCCCTCCATTCCTTAATTGCTTCAGGATAAGATCCAGTTAGTGTTAGCGCCCTTGCTCTAAGGGTGATGTTAGAGGGGGCATCATCGTCGGGGATGTATTTGAGTGCTTCACTTGCCAATTCAGGGCCCTCGGGGATTGTAGTGGGTATCTCAGTAGCCATCTCAAGAACTTCACCTTCACCCTCTCCGATTGCTACTAGGATTTCAGCGAAGTTAGTTCCCCCTGCATGATTAGGTTGGTGCGCTAAGAGGGCCCTCCAAGCATCTATTGCTGCTGTTAGGTGTCCATTGGCAGTGTGAATTTCTGCCAAAGCCGCTGCTGCCTTAGAATATTCAGGTCGTAAACCCAAAGCGGCATCATAACATGCTACGGCACTTTCTTCATGCCCATTTCTCTTGTGAAGGGCACCTAGGTTGTACCATGAAGGTGCATCAGTATTATCCAAATCTAGAGCATAGGTAAACGCTTCAATAGCGCTTTCAACCATGGACAGTTGGGCCATGGAAGCAGCGGCAATTCTCCAAGCTCGGGGATGTTCCGAAGCTGCTCCATGTAATGTGTCCCTAAGTAATTCGAGGGCATCTTCAGGTTGATTCTGCTTTACTAATTCAGCTGCTTGTGCTACTAGGTCATCAACATCAATTTCGGGTTCGACAGCCATTTCTATTACAGGTTCAGGAGTAGGCTCAGCAACCATTTCTATTACAGGTTCAGGGGTTGGCTCAGCAACAGTTTCTATCACGGGTTGAGAAGGGGGGGGTGAGGGTTCTGGCTCAGCAGCAATCTGTGCAGATTGATGGGCAGGCTCATCGGGGGCCTTAGCAACAATACTAGAGAGTTCACTATGTGAGGGGAAGGCAAGTAGCCCTAGTTGTGCATACCTAGATGCCTCAGATGTTGATCCTGTTCTATCGAGGAGTACCGCAAGATTGGCTGCGGCAGGGCCGTGGTCTGGTTGCATATCGATACAAACTTTGAACGACTTCAGGGCCTCATCAACATCTCCTGACATTTCATGAATAACTCCTCGATTGAACCATGCCATGCCATTACTAGGGTCTTCAGCGATTACAGAATTAAAAATCTTCAAGGCTTGTTGTTCTCGACCTTCTGAAACAAGCAACTCGCCTTTTGAGAGAAGTTCATCAATGTCCATGTCACCTTCCTCCATTGCGATACTATTTGGATTATTAGTCGAGGTGTCTGTCAAAGTATCATCATTTGAAGGTGATTTTTCATCTGTATCTAAATCATTATTTGATACCCCTAATGCCTTATCTTTTACTTTCTCAACAATGCCGCTACTAGTTTGGGAAACAGTAGACCATGCCGGAACAACATGTTCTCCAATTGTTTGACTAACTTTCTGAAAGGTCTGTCCACTTTTGTCACTAACTGCGCTGACACCATCCTTTACTTCAGCCTTAATTTTGGTAGCGATTCCAGTTGCTTTTTCCTTGACACTAGTTTTCTTAGGCGGTACTCCGAAAAGACCACCTTCGCATTTAGGGCAGACTGGTTCTTTACCATTCAATTCATGTTCACAGTGTGGGCAGTTGTTGTGTCCGTGGTCTGCCATTGGCTTCACCCAAACATCCACCATCAAGTACTACGGATAAGTGTTCGCCGTAACCGTACAACTCGTGTGCGCGCGCCTGTGATGAAAATAGAACTAATCTTTCAACGATTTAGGGATTATATGGCACCACCTTTGACTAAAGATTCCAAGTGCTCAATGGAACGTTTAGCAGAGGCGGCAACTTCGGAATCAACATCCTGCATAGCCCTAGCTAGAATAGGGACAACAGCTGAATTTGGATATCTGGCAAGAATTTCAACAGCCAATCTTCTAATGCCTGCCGATTTATCATCTACTGATGAAATAACTGCATTCATTGCTTGATCACTAGAGAAGTTGCTGAACTGTTTTAGAGCAGCATACCTCACCTCAACATTTTCATCAGATAATCCATGTTTGAGGAGTGGGATATCAGAAGGATGGGCGATTCTTCCTATGGCTTGATGAGCGAACTGGCGGACTCCTGGGTCATCATCTCTGATGGCTTCTGCAAGTATTTCGTTAGCAACTGAATCTTCAAGTCTACCAAGGGCAGTGACTGAACCTCTGCGGACAAGTGGGTTTTCATGTTTTATTCCCCTGAATAGCGATTCAAAATGACCTATGATTACTAGAGATGCGGTGGTGGCAGTATGCAATTGTTCATTGGCCAATAATTCTACTAGGGTAGGGGCCCCGCCTGAATCACCAATCATTCCCAAGGCTTCAATTGTTTTTATTCGGAAGTCTATGTCATTAGTTTCATCTTTAGCCATTTCAGCAAGTTTAGGTGTGGCTCTACGACCTAGCCTAAATGCCATTTCAGGATCTTTTCCTGCTACTGCAACACCCTCCTGAATGGTGCGATTAATTCCAACTATTCGAATTACTGTTTGAATAATCATAAAATCAATTGAAAGAAGGATAAACATGACCAAATTACGACCTCCGGTTGCAGATAGCTCTACTCCCGAAAAATGCACTCCATAAACCTCAGACCAGTCCAAGAAGGAACGGAATAGGAGGTCCAGTCCAAAAAGTGCCCAAGTTTTCCATGTGGTTTGTTCAGGAGTTTCGAATAAATCAAATATTGAATGAGAAATATGTAAAATCATTGGAACTATCAGTATCATCTGAATCGCTGCTAACCCAGCAGTTAATCTGAGGTCAGGTAGGTTATCAGGATCGTGGTCCTCTAATTTCTTGGCTATTTTTGCCCTAAAACCCTCATTTTGAGCCCAAGCGCGACCAATGGCTAGAACTCCAATATATCCTAGCCATAACGAAACGAATCCAATCATCAATGGAGCAAAGATTGCTGAAGCATAAATTACACCGTATACTGTGAGGAATAATGCGTGTCTGGGAATTGGATTGACGATTCCAACACCGAACATTTTAGCAAAGTTTGCAAGGGACTCATCGATAGTAGAAAAAAAGTGTTTCAACTTCTCCACTTCAACGCCGCCATGTCGTACGGTAATGTTACCACCTTTGATGCTTTCAGCCACAAGAAAGCCCAAGTGGACGAATCAAAACAATTAGAAATCCCCCGACATCTCATTAATGGGGTTGCTTACCCCACTTCATATGCCTCCAGGTTGGTACCTCTTGCTGATGTTATGTGCTCTTTGCGGCACAGGGTCATGGTACATCCGAAATTTCACTGAAAAGGTCGAATGGTTGAGGTTGACAGCAGGAATTGGTGTTTGTTCAATGCTGGCGCTTGTGATATGGACATGGCAGATTACTTAGGTGGTAATATGGGCAATATTGATGTTGATGATGGGGAGAGCGAATCAACTCTTTCTGGTGCATATCCCGTACGAGCACCTGTGTGGTGGGGCAGGAGAGGGGAAGCATTTATTCAAACTGAGTTGCCAGGTGTTTCGGGTCGCTTTGTGGTGTTAATACATAGCAAGTCATTCCGTCGAGTAGAGAAATTATTAGCAAAAATTCTCAAGGCTCCTAGAGAACTAAGGCGGCCTCTAGATGACATGAATAGCCTTCTTTGGGAATTGTGTGATGGTCACCGAACTTTTGAGGAAATTGTGGTATTGATGGATGAAATGTTTGATGAGAAGGTTGCTCCTGCTAATGAGAGGACTGAAGCCGCATTGCGTCAACTTGGTGAGAGAGGATTCATTTTATTCTCACGTACTGAATTTGAAGATGCATGGTCAACTGGTCCGGGCATAGATCCTGAGGGTGTTATCCAACCTAAAGAAGGAATAAATTCTGAGCCGATTGATGGTGATGTAGTTTAATTAATTCTACTTCCACATCTAGCACAGACTTGTTGACCCTGTATGCATTGAGCGTGACTATAGATACCACAATCAGTACATTCAACCCATTGGTCTTCTCTTGTGAGATTTTGTTGGCAAAATGCGCAGTTCACTTTTGGTAAACCTTGACTTTCGTTTTCAGAAGTTTCCTCTTGAATTGAATCAGTATTTTCTACTACTATAGTGGGGGTAGTACCTAATGCTGCTAGGGCAGAAGCGGTATCGATGGATTCTTTCTCAGAGACAGTTGGTTCTGGTTCAGGAGTAACTCCGAGACTACCAAAGGCCGAGGCAAGGTTACTTGCTGGCTGTTGAGGTGGTGTTTGTTGTTGAGTAGTTTGGATGGCTTGTTGGGAATGTACTGGCTGTTGTTGAATTTGAGTGCCGTAGGCATTCTGTTGAAGAGTCGCTTGCTGTGCGGCAAGAGCCTCTGCATGGTCACTATTCTCTTGTCTACGGAATTCTTCAATTTTCTCATTTGACCAACCAGCGGCTCTGAATTGTTCATCAGTGAATGAACTAGGTTGTGGTTGGACTGCAATGGCGGGTTGGACTGGAATTTGTGTTTGCTGAATCTGTGGTGCTGGTGTTTGTTGAGCAAGAGGAGTTTCATTCTCTTCATCATCGTCATCATATTCATCATAACTCCTACGTTTTTTATTAATGACAACCATCATTCCAAAAACAAAAATGAGGAAAAGCAAACTCACTGCTCCTATAAGATAGGGTAATTGTAATTCTGAAGATCCGAAACCAAGGAAAATGCCTCCTTCGGGTTCAGGTGGGGATTGGACATACAGGTCAGGATTAGATGTCCAAAATATTTCATCATCATTAATTATGGTGAATATTAGAGGTGCAGATTCTTCTTCAGTAGGTGCGGTTAATTCACAATCCCATGCGGCTCGTCTACCTATTGGGTCGTTTGAAGATGGCATTACCTTCATCCATTGATAATCACCATTTTCTTGGTTGTCACATAAGACAGACCAAGTGTTACCTCCAGTGACTTGAAGTTCTAATTCCTCAGTGAAAGACGAATAACTGGTGGCATTTACTTTGAATTGCATTTTTTGTCCAGGTTCTAATAAAGTTGGATCAATAAATGAATGACTGAATGCCAATTCTCTATGAGATGTTACAGATAAAACAAATGTACGATTTATGGTCTGAGGGTTTCCTAAATTATCATCACTAGATTCAAAGATGATTGAAAATGTAATATTACTACCTACTGGGACATCTGAAGCAACTCCAATCAACCAATCAAGTGTTAATTCCTGTTGAGGTGGTAGTGGCGTATCCAACCATTGATTGAGAGTTAGAGTTTGTCCTCCATTGGATAGTGTTGAAGTAATGCCTGGGAAAACAGTGTCAGCAATAATGCGAATTCTCATAGCTCCATCTACATAATTCCCATCATTCATCAGCGTGAGGGTGACTAGAGAGAATGAGTCAGTCCTAACCTCAAGACTTTGAGAGTCAATCGTAAGGACCGGGCGCGTAATTCTTTCAGTGACTACTCCAATTGTGAAACTATTATCGGATTGGTATAAATCAGCCCCTTCAGAAGGATTTACAGAGACAATAATTTCAACCTCAAGATTTGCTTCTTCGCCCCCAGGGGGCGTGAAAACAACCTCAAATTGAACAATGTGTTCGTCTTCATAGGTGGGTGAAAGTGAGATTGGGCCTGAAAGAACATTACCATCAACCCCCACATGATAATTCCATGTGGAAGGTATACCAGAAACATCTACTAATGCGTGTTCAGGGCCGTTGCCATTATTTTCAACCTCAAATGTAACAGTAGTTGGCTCTCCAGGTGTAATGGTCGTAGGATTCGACAGATTTCTAAGAATCAGGTTATGCATCATCGTTACACGTATTCCTGTGAATGGATTAGCGCTAGCAGGAGTGCCTGAAATTGAACTGGTTACTTGGGGGGTGAGGATGGGGGCTGGGTCACCTGATTGAGCGTTGTTAGGGGCATGTATTGTGACCAGTATTCTACCCGTTTCACCTGCCCTGACAACTAGGTTTGTGGATGCGGGTAAGCTAGCATTCCAGCCACGCATATTACTTTCATCTAGATTGAATTCAAAAGAGTCCTGACTAGTAGCATTATTCCATACAGTAAATGGGATGATGACAGATTGATTAGGTTCTACCCACCAACCACCATCAGGGACATCTTCAGGAGCAACTCCTACACCTGAATTAGAGATCATCGATGCAGTTAGGTTTACTCGAATTGTGTCTGAAACTGTACTATCGGCTTGACTGACAGCAATGACATCTATCGAAGCCTTCTGCCCGGGGAGTCCAGTGAGGGGGATATCGGCCTGAAGAAGTACAGATGATTTGGAACCCGAGGGGATTGTGACAGTAGGAGGTTGGTTGTAGGAGATGTCAAAGGTCCAATTTTCCCACTGAACTACAGGTGTAGCATGTACTGTAAATGTATCAGAACCATCTCCAATGTTACTCAGATTAATAGTAAATTCACATGAGTTGCCAGGCAGGCAGTAGTGGGAGGGGGGGACAGGGTCCCAGCTTGGTATGTAATCAGGGTCCACGATGGTGTTGAAATTAACACTCGCAGTACTAGGTGCATAGTTGTCTGATGTAATGGTTGCAGTAGCGGATTGTGGTCCTGTTGAAGCACCGGGGCCAGGTTTGATTTGAACTTTGAAAGACATTGATTCCCCAGGTTCTAGTTCCAATGACATGCTTGGAAGAATAGTTGAACCAGATAGGTGGACAAATTGGTAATCCCAACCCTGAGGTAAGCCTGTAAGAGTGGGTGAGTATTGGTCTGTTATGTTACCATTGTTTGTAATGCTGACTAAATGATCAGCCCAATGACCTCTACGTGCATGGCTATCAG
>Ga0208408_1002004_pt1 | contig 11192 bp, 14 predicted proteins | sample ETNtaG_4_FD_185776 | JGI IMG/M metagenome (GOLD analysis project Ga0208408, IMG submission 185776) | Marine microbial and viral communities from oxygen minimum zone, Eastern Pacific Ocean - ETNP201406SV67 (SPAdes) (version 2) | ecosystem: Environmental > Aquatic > Marine > Oceanic ... | reverse complement strand
AGTTCATCACCTTCAACAATTCAAATCAGTACTTCAGATACTGATAACAACCATTACTCAATTACATTTTCAAGTGGTTATGGTTCTGGAGTTATTTGTAAACGTACAGGTATGTTTTTTAACAACTCTCTTGGAGAAATTGAATTAAACCCTCAAGGTTTTTTAGGTAATACATACAGTGAGAGATTAATTTCAAATATGAGTCCACTTATTGTTTCAAACAAAGAATCAATTTATGCATTAGGGTCACCAGGTGCGGATAGAATAAGTACAGCTTTAGCTCAAGTTATAAATAATTATATAAATACAAATGATTGGTCTGTTGCTATATCAAAACCGAGATTTCATGTAAATCAAGACCAATCAGTGAGAGCTGAGCCAGAATCTATTAAAGAAAATAAAAATGTTACTTTTACTAATTCAAATGATATGTATTTTGGTGGTGTTTGTGTTACTGGTATAAATGAAGATGTTGTTGCATATGGAGACAAGAGGAGGGGTGACATAAGTTGGACAAACTAAAAAGTATTCCTCATAAGAATCTATTCTATTTTGGCTTTATGGTAGTTATTGTATTTTTAATTCTTTCATATTGGCAATTCGATAGATATCAAACTAATAAAAACTTATCATACGATGAAACTAATCAAACGTTAATAAACATAGATGAAATAAATATAACTACAAGTGAAACATTCATAAAGTTAAACGGGGCATTTAAACTTGTCGATTATTATAAACTACGTTCAAGAGTTTACAATGGAATCTCTGGTTATCACATTGTTGCTATTTATAGAGATCAAAATAATATACATATAACTGTTAATCATGGATGGATACCATTAGAAAATGCAAGGTTCGAAATAGGAAACTTTACATATGGATTTGATGGTTTCTTGCTAAATTATGATATAAAGTCACCAATAGGTCAAGATGACATAATTAGTTCTGAATATATCTTTCGTATTGATAAGAACTTTATTGAAAAAGATCAAATTATCAAGTTATCGGATAAATATGTGCATTTAACCTCAAACTGTGGTGTTGGTATTGAGTGTGCGCCTTTAAATACAGGTTATAAGCCTCCACATATGAGTTATTCTATTCAATGGCTTTTTTTTGCTATATGTTTAAGTATCGTGATTTTAAGAAAAAATAAGCTTATATGAAATTAGCACACACCATTGAAGGCGAGGGGAGTGATGTTCTTTTGTTGCATGGGTTCCCATCGAATATGTATTTTTGGAATGAGATTAAAAACGATCTTATTAAAAACAATAAAAGAGTAACTGTACCTGAACAGAGAGGGTATCCTTTATCAGAAATTAATAATTCACTTGTTAGTGATTTTAATATTGAGTCTTTAGCAGTAGATATAGAAGAGTTAGTGAAAGAATTAGACTTAGATAATGAATTAACAATTGTAGGACATGACTGGGGATCAATTGTTGGCTGGGCAGTAGTATCAAGAAAGAATATAAGTGTTAAAAAATTTGTATCTATATGTGGTGGTGATGAGTTTCCTGGTACAAATATATATAACAATTTAAAATATAATCTTGAAGATCACTATATTACTTCATTTCAAAATCCAGAACAAGCCGCAAGGGAGATTGATGTAAATCTAGAGTCTTTCTTTAGATTAGCTTATAGAGATGTTTTTACAAAAATAGGAGATCCTGATTTATCATTACAAAAATTATTTACTCAAGGAAAAGTAGGGAAGTTAGTTGTTGACGATACTACGATTTATAATTACATTGAACATTTTGAAGGACACTCGTTATACCAACCAATATGTTGGTATTCAAATATAGATTTAAATATTGAGTTAAGTAATGATTGGCGGAATAAAGTAAGAACACCAATTACATTTCTCTATGGTGAATTAGATGTTGCTGTTAAGTTGACGGATAAAATGAGTGCCCGATTAAAAAATTTAGGCTCAGACATTACGATTAAAGAAGTAAAAGGTGCAGGACATTGGTTACCATTGACCCATAAGGAGAGTGTTCTTAATGAAATTACTTGAAATTATGAATATCACACTTTGTCGTATAATATATATTATGTTGCGTTATGTATAAAGCTATTTTACATGACCATCTGGATGGTGGGTTAAGAGCGACTACAGCATTAGATTTAGCTAAAAAAGCCTCTTACAAACCATTATTAGAAGTTGATGATATTAGTACATTTTTTGATAGATCAAATTGTGAATCTTTAGAGGATTATTTAGAAGCTTTTGTACATACTACTGCATTAATGAATACCTATGATAATTTAGAAAGAATTGCTTTCGAAGCAGCTGAGGATATGCATAATAATGGAATTAACATTTATGAAAGTAGATACGCTCCCCTTTATTCTGTAAATTCAGATTTATCAATTAAAGATGTACTTAAATCAATTAATTCTGGTTTTAAACAAGCTGAAAATATGTATGGTATAAAATCTGGATTAATTTTATGTGGAATGAGAAATGATAGACAGAACGTAGAAAAAGTAGGTCAAATAGCAATAGATTTTAAAGAAATGATAATAGGATTTGATATTGCTGGAGCAGAATTAAATTTTAGACCATCTTTATATAAAGAAACATTCAAAAAAGTTAAAAATGAAAATATAAATATAACAATTCATGCTGGAGAAGGTGACAATGTTGACTCAATTGAAGATGCGTTAGAAAATGGAGCAAAAAGAATTGGACACGGAGTAAGAATTATAGAAGACGTAGATCTTGATAAAAATAAACTCGGTAAAATATCTACATATATTGTTGATAATCAAATACCTTTAGAAATTTGCATAACTTCAAACATTCATACAAATATGTATGAAAGTGCTGATAAACATCCAATTGTAGATTTACTAAAATTAGGATTTAATATTTCACTAAACACAGATAATAGGCTTATGAGCAATACAGATATAAATAATGAATTAAATATATGTAAAAATTTAGGTATAAATAACCCAGAAGAATTACTAGTAAATTCAGCTAGCTATAGCTTCCTGAATCAATGATTTATTATCTTTAGTTAAAAAATTATAAAACTCTTTTTCATTGATAAGTTTAAATCTTTTATTAGGATAAAGTTTTGAAGCTAGTTTAATTTTGTTTCTTTTTTTTGTAATAAGTTTCTGATTCATGGTGGTAATTTCAATATATGTATTTAAAGAAGGTAAATAAAAATCAGGTGTAAACATTTTTTTTATAGAACCACTACCCCACTTCAAAGGAAAGCTTGTTGGTTCATAAATCCATGGAATATCAAATAAATCAAGATGTTCAGTAAATATTTTTTCTGAAGGATGAGCAAATTTCATCTATTGTTTGCGGATATTTTTTCTGGATAAAGAGAAAATATTTCCGCTTCCGTTTCAGTGTGTACAGGCCCTAGTGATATTCCAAAGACAGCTTGTCCTTTACGTAAAAGATCTAACATTTCATTATTATCAGTAATTACATAAATTGATTGTCCGTCTGAAAAAATTGATATATCTGTAATAGTTACATTCTTACCTATAATTTTATTTACATTTGTAAGAGCTAGTCTAATTTTTTGAAGACTTACACCTGCGTCTCTTAATTTATTTACTAACTTTACTTTTACAATATCTTGAAAAGAATATATTCTATGAAATCCAGAACCTTTAATGTTTCTTATAGACGCATCAACAAGTTTTGTTGTTGTCCAATGATCTAACTGTCTATAACTTATTCCAGTTATATTACATACTTCTGTTCCTGTGTAACCCTGTCGCATAATTACAATCTACTATGAATATATTTTATATCAAGGTTTTAAGAAAAATCCTCAGGCTTTATATCTTTAATAAATTCTTTAAACTCTTCTATTTCGTTAGAAGAATCAACTATCAAGTCTATTGAATTCATTTCAAAAACATCTTCATCCACTGTTACAGGTATATTCATACGTAAAGCTATAGCTATTGCATCACTTGGTCTTGCAGAAAGAGTTATTAAACCATTCATTGTATTTAAGATAATATCTGCAAAATATGTATCTTCTTCAATATTTGAGATATTTACTTCGTGTATGTTCCCATCTAGTGCTTCAACAATGTTTATTAACAAATCATGAGTTTGTGGTCTTTCGTGTTGTAAGCCTTCTTGAGCGTATGCTATTGAAACCGCTTCTATAGTGCCTATCCAAATAGGAAGAACTTTTTGAGTAGAAGGATCTAATAATAATAATATAGGTGTCTCTGAGGTTTCATCTAATCTAATTGAATTTACTTCAACTTTTATATTTCTACTCATATAAAAAATATTAGAAGTTTTATTTATAAATTTGTAGTTTATTAATATTTTTTTTAATATTGATTTGCATTTATTTTAAATAATTTTAAAGGATTAAATTTCCATTTAACATGATTATTTAGATTAATAATTTTGAATGAATGTTCATATTGATTAAAAGAAAATATTATATTTTTATTACTGTATTCAGTTAAAACAACTTCATTAGTATTTTTTATATTTGTAAATTCTATCCAATTAATATTACTTTTTACAAGTTTGGATGAGCTGCTATTTCTTATATTATATATGTTTTCGCCCTGTTTTATAATATTGAAATTTTTAAAAGTATCAATACTAATTTTATATAACAATTTTGTATCAGAAAAATGAGAATATTTTTTCTCATCAACTTTAGATTTGTTTACAATTGTTATAATTTCTCTATTATTGGTTTGATTTAAACCAATAAAAGTTAATCCTGCTTTATCAGTCCAACCAGTTTTTATTCCTACAAATCCTTCTTCTAGTAACAAATTAGTTGAATTATAAATTTTCTCGGCACCTGAAACATCAGAAACAAATTTAGTTTTACTGATTATTGATTGTATTTCTTTATTTTGTAAACCTATTAACGTCATTTTTAATAGATCATTTAAAGTTGTGTAATGTTCTAATTCATCCATTCCATCTGGATTTTTAAAGTTTGTTGCAGTCATGCCGAAGGCTTTTGCTTTATTATTCATAACAAATAAAAAATCTTCTATATTTCCTGAAACAGCCATAGCTGATATATATGCTGCATCATTAGCAGAATATACAAGTAAAAGTTCTAACAGATTAGCAACATTCAATGTTGTATTTTCAGGTATGTATGCGACTTTTCCATTATGAACATAATCTATTGGGTATTCAGTAACTAGATAATCATTTAAATTGTAATTATCAAGTAATATCAGCGCTGTCATAAGTTTTGTTAACGATGCAGGATATATTTTTTTATTAATATTATTACTAAATAATAAGGAACCATTCTGTACATCATAAGATAGATAATAATCTGTAGTTAATAGATCCTCTGATACTTCTTCAGCATAAGAAGTATTATTCAATAGTAAGAGCGCTAAAAAAAGAATTAAGAATCTTCTAATATATAACTCCCAATAATATATGAAAATTTGTTAACTGCTATTTCATAATCCTTTTCATTAATATCAGGATTATTTTTTAATAATTCAAAAAAACCTAATCCTCTATCAGATAATGATTTTATTATTGTAAAATTTTTTGCAGTCAATCCAAGATTGTAAAAATATGCAAAAGAACTTAATCTATCTACTTCATTTTGAGTAAATTTTTCTTTATCTTCCTCAAAATTAAAATTAATCAAATCCATAAAGTTATCAATTGACAAGCCTGATTTTTTTAATGCGTCATGTTTAGAATATTCTTGAATTTTTATATTTTTAATTATGTTTTTTGATAAAAGTTCTGTGTTATTTTTAATAGCTTTAAGACTATAAAATTGATCTTCTTGAAGATTTAGAATTTTTATAATTCTATCTATATCTTTATTTGTAAAGTCTCTAGTTCCACCTTTTGATCTTTTAGGTTTAATGAGCCCCTCCTTTTCTAGAAAACGTAACCTAGAAATAGTTACTGAAGGATATTTTTTTTGAATTTGTTTAACAGCATTGCCAATGTTCATAATTTATCTACAGATGAAACAATTAAGAAGTACTTACCAATTTGCATTCTACTTCCTGGATAAAGTTGTGATTCTTTTGTAAGTTTACCATTAACAAAAATACCGTTTGTTGACCCTTCGTCATTAATTATTAACATATCATCATCTACTGATATGTAAGCATGATTCCTAGACACAGTCACGTCGTCTAAAATTATTTCTTTATTGTCCAATCTACCAATTTTATGTATTCCGTTGGTTAATAACCATGAAGAAGATTTGATATCTTCATTTAAAATTGAAAGAATATACTTAGCATTCTGATTAATAAAAAGAGATTCTTCAAAAGGTATTGTTTCACTATTCATTTTTTATTTATTAACTTATATAAATATTCTAATGCTACAAAATAGTAAAAAAATATTGAAAATATAAGAAAAAAGTCAACAAATTTAAGGAATAATAGCGAATTAACATTTATTAAAGCTGGGTCTAATACGGATAGACATAAAGAAATAAATATTAAAGCAGTGCCGACTTTACCTTTATTTGAAACATTTACTGTTTTTTCTGTTTTAATTATATATAATCCACCAATAGAAACCAAAAATTCTCTGATTAGAAGCAAAACCAAAAAAATAATATTGAAATAAGATACTAACCAAAAAATTAATAATATAAAAACTATACGGTCAGTTACAGGATCTAAAATAATACCTAATTTAGTAACTAGATTAAATTTACGAGCAACGATGCCATCAATTGAATCACTAATACCAATTAGTGCAATTAATAATATTAAATTAAAACTAGAAAATTCATCAGGCTTATAAGTGAAGAAAATATAAATCGTTATAAATAATCTTGATAATGTTATCAAGTTTGGAAGTAAAAATATATCCTTAAGTATCAATAAAGAATATCCTTTACATCATGAGTTGCTATAAAGTGCTCTCCCCCAATATCAACCATCGATTTGTCAGGATTATTTTTAATTATTTCATCTAATTCATCAAAACTTAATTTGTATTCAACTCTTTTATATTTTGGATCTGGAACAGGTATTGAAGAGATTAGTCTTTTTGTATAAGGATGTATAGGATTTTTAAGTAATTCTTCAGTTTCTGCTATTTCAACAATTTTACCATTAAACATAACTGCTATCCTGTTACACATATATCTTGCAACAGCTAAATCGTGAGTTATATATAAATATGAAATATCTAAATCACTAGCAAGATTTAGCATAAGGTCCATTATTGATATACGAATTGATACATCCAACATAGAAGTAGGTTCGTCACATACTACAAATTTTGGTTTCATTATTAAAGTTCTAGCTATAGAGACTCTCTGTCGCTGACCACCTGATAGTTCATGAGGATATCTTGGCATATAATTTTCGGGAGGTGTCAAACCAACAGTAGTTAATATTTCTTTTACAGCCTCTTCTCTTTCTGATAGGTTTCCAATGTTATGTATATTTAAAGGTTCTAAAATAATATCTTTAATTGTCCATCTAGGATTTAATGATTCATAAGGATCTTGAAAAATCATCTGTATATTTCTTCTAAACTTTTTTAATTCAACATCATCTAGATCATCTATGCTTTCTAATTCTTGAGTATCTGGATTTAAAAATTTTACCTCACCTTTTGTTTTAGGATCTAATAAACAAAGTGATCTTGCTGTGGTAGTTTTACCGCAACCACTTTGTCCTACTAATCCAAGGCTTTCACCTTGTGGTATTTCAAAACTAATATCATCAACAGCTTTGACTACACCTTTATCCCTACTAAAAAGGCCTCTAGAAATTTCATAATATTTTTCTAAATTTTTTACTTCAATTACATTTTTTTTCATTTTTTATCCACAGTTTACGCAACACTGGTCCGCCCAATGTCCTTTTGATACTTCAATTAACTTCATACCTAATTCTTGATTTTTACATTCTTTTGATGGTTCGGGGCAACGTGGAGAAAATGAGCATCCATCTTTTTCATTAATTAAACTTGGCGGTTCTCCATCTAAAGATCTTAATTTTTTTCTTTCACCAACAACGGAAGGTGTTGACTCTAATAAAAGTCGAGTGTATGCGTGTTTAGGTTTATTGAAAACATTAACTGTAGGACCCATTTCAACTACTGATCCTGCATACATTACAGCCATATTATCAGTCATCTCTGCTATAACAGCTATATCATGTGAAATGTATATCAAACTTAGTCCAAGTAAATCTTGAACTTTTTTTAATTCTTTTAATATTTGATCTTGGATAACAACATCCAAAGCTGTTGTCGGTTCATCTGCTATTACAACTTTTGGATCACATGAGAGTGCTAGAGCTATAATTGCTCTTTGCTTCATACCACCAGATAATTCGTGTGGATATCTATCCATAATTGAGTTATCTAAACCAACAATGTTAAATAATTCTTCAATTTTTTGTGTATTTTCATCTTTAGTGTTATCAGGTCTATGTTCTCTAATAGCTTCTCTTATTTGTTCACCGATCTTAGCTACAGGATTCCATGCATTCATAGCCCCTTGAAACACTATGCTTATACCATCCCAACGAACTGTTCTTAATTCGTTTTCGGTCATACCGACTAATTCTTTACCTTCTAATTTAATACTTCCACTTGAAATTTTTGCATTGTCTGCCTGAAGTTGTAATAAGGACATAGCAACAGATGTTTTACCACAACCTGACTCCCCTACTAAACCAAATGACTCACCTTCGTTGAGAACAAATGATACATCTTTTACTGCCGCAACTGGACCATCAAGTGTTTCGTAGTGCATATTTAATTTATCGACAACTAAAACTTCTTTACCCATAACTACCTTTTTCTCAATCTAGGATTAAATACTTCATCTAAACCTCTACCTACAAGATAAAAACCACCTGCTAAAAATGTTACAGCTAATCCAGCAGGTAATATTAACCACCAGAAATCTAAACCAGAAAATATAAAACCATCGGTCTGAGATAAATAAATCATAATACCCCAACTCATATCAATGTTTAATAAACCAAGAAAGGAAAGTACAGATTCAGATGCGATAGCTCCAGTTACAGAAAACACCATGAATAAAAGAGCCAGAGGAGCTACGTTAGGCAAAATATGTTGGAATAGAATTTGCCATTTTGATCCACCTGTAATTCTTGCTGAATCAACATAAGGTTTAACTTTTACCTGTAATGCTTGTGATTTAATTGTTATTACAGCACCACCTAAACCACCTAGTACCCCTAATACTACTGCTAAATGCCATACTTTTAATTCAGCAAAAGCAGAAATAATAAATAACAATGGAAGGCTTGGTAGCATTAAAATTAGATCAGATTGCCTCATCAAATATGCATCTACCCTACCTCCGAAAAAAGCAGCGATTGTTCCAAGAATGGTTGATATTCCAACACCTAAAGTAGCGCTTAATAAACCAAGTACAAAAGCTACTTGGCTACCTTCCATTATCTGGGAAAAAACATCTCTACCTAGAGAATCAGTACCTAATAAATGTGTTTTTGAAGGAGGGGCAGGTTGAATAAATGTATCATAGTATTCACCAACTTGTAAATCTGGTGCCATATATAATTTTTTAATATTAACTTCACCTGGTCCTGGACAGTCAGAATATGATTCATACTTCTCTGTAGGATATTCTTTAGGACATTCTATAACTAATAATTCAGCTTTTATTTGGTCATAGCCAACAACAGGATCATAAATTGCTGGATTCCAAATTCCTGTGATAAATAAGAATGGTTGAAGTAAAGCTAAGAAAAGGAAAAAGGCAACTATATATAATCCAATCATTCCAAGTTTACTTTGAGAAAATAATTTCCAGTTTTTTCTTAAAGCAGCTTTTCTTAGTTGTTTTTGAAGCTCTTCTTGTTCTTTTATATTGTTTGACATATTTAACCTTGTGACTTAATTCTTATTCTTGGATCCAAGTATGAATAAGATATATCTGCAACTAAATGTGCTATTAAGGCAAATATCCCGACAAATGAAAATGTTGCCATTGCTACTGGTATATCTTCTTCTAAAACACTTTGAAGTAACAACTGACCCATTCCTGGCCAAGAAAATATTGTTTCAGTTAAAACAGACCCATCTATGATCGTAACAATTGTAAATATAAATGATGTTACAACAGGTAGAAGTGCTGTTCTTGCAGCATGTCTGTCTCTAATTCTTTTTTGACTCAAGCCTTTAGCTCTTGCAGTTAGAATATAGTCTTCTTTTATAACTTCAACCATAGTTGTTCTTGTTAACAAAGCTGTACCAGCAAAAGCGACGATGGTGACAACTATAACTGGGAGTATCATGTGATATGCAATATCAGCTGCATAAGGTTTTTTTGTTAGTGCATCACCAGTGTTCCAAAATAAATAACTACCTATAAATATTGCTATTAAACTTCCAAACCTTATATTTCTTCGTTGAGTTAAAGATTCTATTCCTCTTGTTAATAAATAAGCCATAAATTGAAGTACTGAAATTATTACTGTAAATTTAATCATTAAAACAAAAATTACATCACTATCCCATGGTGCGTCATACCATTTTTCAGGATACAAAAATTTACCTATTGGGAACCAACCCATTTTATATCCAAAGAACCAAAGCATCATAAGAGCAAACCATGGATAAAAAACTGTATAAGAAAAAACAGAAGTTACTGTAATCCATGTTTCAGATTTTGAACCCCTTCTCCAAGCTAATACTTTCCCAACTAAAAAACCTGTGTAAAAAGCAACAATATTTACAATTGCAAATAACATTAGCGTTCTTGGTAGTCTTTCAGCAATTAACTCAATAGGTGTTTTTGGATAATATTTATAAGAATAACCAAAATCTCCTTTAAAGAAATTAACTACATATAATTGAACTCTTTCCATAATTGGTTTATCTAAACCATATGTTTTTAATACTTTTTCATATGCGTCTGGTGGCAAATCAGGATTAAGTAATAAATTTTGAAAAGCATTTCCTGGAATGGCATTAAATAATAAATAAGAACTTACAAGAAAAATAAAAAATACAACAATCATTTGAAGCGTTCTTCTGATTATGTATTCTGCCATAATTTAATCCTCTACCTAAATTTTTAGGACCTATATATATTAATAGGATTTATGTAAAAAATACATAGGTGAGCTATAAAAGCTCACCTATGTAATAATTTTTTTTAATCAGATACTTTTACGTTTGATGGGTATCCGCC
>Ga0208408_1001997_pt1 | contig 11220 bp, 8 predicted proteins | sample ETNtaG_4_FD_185776 | JGI IMG/M metagenome (GOLD analysis project Ga0208408, IMG submission 185776) | Marine microbial and viral communities from oxygen minimum zone, Eastern Pacific Ocean - ETNP201406SV67 (SPAdes) (version 2) | ecosystem: Environmental > Aquatic > Marine > Oceanic ... | reverse complement strand
CCAGAAACTGGCAAACCTCTTTTCTTTGCTAATTCTACAAGTTCGGCCTTAGTCATAGAAACGTAGTCGTATTCTTCTTCTGTTTCCTCTTCCGGTTCTTCCTCAACTACTTCTTCTACCGGCTCCTCATCAACTACTTCTTCCTCAGGTTCCTCTTCTACCGGCTCTTCCTCAACTATCTCTTCCTCAGGTTCCTCTTCTACCAGCTCTTCCTCAACTACTTCTTCCTCGGGTTCCTCTTCCGGCTCTTCCTCAACTACTTCTTCCTCAGGTTCTTCTTCTACCTGTTCTTTATCTTTTGATTTTTTATTTTGGGTAGTTATACCAAATTCTTTCATTAGCCTACGATTCTCTTCCAATTCTCTTTCAAATTCAACTATTTCTCTTTCCTTATCTTGTAAAGATTCAACCATCTCAGCTATTTGAGATTCATGACCCTTTTCAAATTCGACTAACTTAGACTCAAAATCTTTTTTAATTTTTTCTACTTCTTTTTTAAATTTTTCTTTTTCAGCATACAATAAATCCTTCAAACCCACCTCTTTCGATTTGTATTCTTCTTCCAAAATTTCCTGACGCCTTGACATATCATAGTCTAGATTTTTCTCTCTTTTAAGTAAATCTTCCTCACGAATTAGAAGTTGAGCAACTGTTCGAGGCGGAGCAAACTCCTCTCTTTGATGAATCATTTTTTCTTTAAGTGTTTCAACTGACTCTACTCTAACTATAGTGGAATAAGTCCCTCCTAAGAACTTCATTTTAACCTCTGAAACATGATTCCCCAATTCCATCGGATAGCCAGTTATTATTCCTGTATTAGGATCCAAATCAAGTCCTAAATCTAAACTAGGATACATAGAATATCTAACATTGACAATTGCTTTTGGATTGATTAAACCCAATTTGATAACCCAAGGATCCAAATATGGTTTCATTTTGACCAGCGAATCATTTCTATCTTTAACAAAAAACACATATTTTGGAGAATACTGAAGTGGATTACGATATTTTCGAATTGTAACTAATACTACAAAAAGAAAAGCAAGGCCGAATACTAAATAATATATTTCAGAAGAATTCTGTCCAAAAAAATCAATATAATCTAGATACAACGTTGTGATTATTGAAGTTAAAAATAGCCAAATATTTTCTTTTACTAAAGTAAGTATAAAATAAAAATATTTTTCACTCGGCGTCATCCTTGTCCTCATCTTCTTCTGAGGATGGTGCATCAGATTTTGATTTGAATTCAGGGTGAAATGGGGAAACTGCTGGCGGCCCTTCCTTCAGGCCCTCATTGAAGGCGGCTTTTGATTGGCCTATGCTCTTCATCAGTTCTGGTAATTTTTTAGTCCCAAATAAAAGGAGGACAATCCCTCCAAGAATCAATGCCTCTGTAGTGCCAATCATACTTTAGCATCAATAGCGAGGTAAATTAACCTTATGGGCGAAGAACAAAAACCCCTGTCCTATGAACTATTGTGGCCAAAAAACCAGCATACAATGATATCGTTGATAATCTGAGAGGAAAAATGTGGATTTATTTGATAACCACATTTACTACTTTTGCCATTGTTTTCAACTTTGCCCCAGAGATAATTAATTGGATTGCTGGAGAACTTCTACCTCCTGGTGCTACTCTGATTTATCTTTCACCAGCTGAATTTTTCCTTCTCAAAATTAGACTTAGCGGATATTCTGCAATCTCCTTAATCTTTCTAATTGTTACAATTCAAATATGGCATACTGTAAGAGCTCGATCATTGCTACCAGATGTAGGAGTTGAGAAATTATTTGGAATTTTAAGCATTTCAATAATTCTATTTTTGTTAGGTGCTACTTATTCATTAGAACTAATGTTACCTACTGTACTAAAATACTTACAGAATGATGCAGCTAGTGCTGGACTTGAAACGACATATAGTCTCAGTGCCTTCTATCACTTTGTATTTCTTCTAACTTTTTCACTAGGAATTACTTTCCAACTTCCACTCATAGTAATTCTAATGTTGAAACTTGAATTAACTACAGTCGATAAATTAGCTGAATATCGAAGCCATTTAGTCGTTGTTTTCTTTATTCTAGCGGCAATGATAACACCTCCCGATGTGATATCACAATTTCTACTTGCAATTCCACTAATGATTCTATACGAACTTTCAATACTTTTTGGTAAATTCACTTAAGCGATATTATAGGTTCTATAGTAGACCAACCAGAATTATAGTGTATTTATGACTTCTAAATAATCCCCATCGGTAGTTCTGAAACCTTCGGCTGCATAACCCCAATCACCTGTATCACTGTTTTTAGCCATATAAAACTGAGAAATTTTTCCGCCGTCACAATCGTCATCCTCATTACAGAATATACCAGGACCAGTAACGCCGTAGATATCTCCAGTCGAGGTAGCCTGTTTACCTGTATTCTCGAATTCCATATATTCCCAATCTGGAGCCATCATAGCCTTGTTCTCCCCATCCTTGTGATCTGCACTTGCACCTTCTACACATTCAGAAACGTCGCTATCATTGTAGAAGCTTCCATCGTCATACATTAATTTTTCACATATTGCACCATACAATGCATCATTGAATTTGTCAACGAAGAATTTAGAGGCAGTTACATATTCATCATCAATACCTAAAACTTCGATTAATTCGTCATCCTCTTCAGAAACATCCATACATCCTATAACTCCTCCAGCTAACAATATTACAGCAAAAAAGTAGGCTTTGCTCATATTCTATAAGTTATTCTCTAATATTTACGCCTTTAGGCGCTGTTATAGGATCTATAGTAGACCCACCAAAGAACAAAACAACCACAGTATTAAATTAAACAAAGGCGTCAGGGGGGTGTGATGAAGGTGATTATTCTATGGCAGATATAATGGAAAACAAACCATTCTTGTTATTCGTAGCTATTATGCAGCCAGTAATTTATTTCATTTCACTGGAGTATTTTGGTGAAGTTGTTGCCGTAGCTATTCCTTGGTCAATATTCATTTTGTATATTATCTGGCTTAAGTTATCTGGGAAAGGTATATTCAGAAAAGACGAAGGCAAGCTGGATAAGGAAGCCTGATACCCCAAATCACTAAAAAAGACCCGGTATTCTCTATTTCTTGTCAAGTCCGATGATGCGTCAGTACCACGCCATAAAACGTGAAAATCCAGATTCCATTTTGCTTTTTAGAATGGGTGATTTTTATGAAACATTTGGGGATGATGCTGTAATTGTTGCCAAAGATTTAGATATTACTTTAACTGCTAGAGACAAGAATTCCGATAATCCAATTCCTTTAGCTGGAGTGCCTTACCATGCTTTAGACAGCTATCTTGGAAAATTAATCAAAAAAGGACACCGAGTTGCTATATGTGAACAACTAGAAGATCCAAAAAGTTCGAAAGGTATCGTAAGAAGAGGAGTAACTCGAATCGTAAGTCCGGGAACTGTTGTTGAAGGAACTATGCTAAGCAATTCCAATAATTTCTTAGCATCTATCAATGAAACTGATGATGGCCTTGGATTAGCAATAATGGATATTTCAACTGGTGAATTTGCTACTGCTCAATTTAGAGACAGAGAATCTTTAGAATCTGAAATGATGAGATATGCTCCTGCTGAAGTAATCGTTCCTGAAGGGAATGAAAACATTGAAAACTGGATGAAAGCTTTAGGAGTCAATATCACTCCGTGCAAAGCTGATTCATGGATGTATCCTATTTCCAAGAAAACTTTAGAAGAAAGATTTGGAAATGTAGAAGAATTGAATACATATCCTATGGCTGTAACGGCTGCAGGTGCAGTTCTATCTTATGCAATTAACACTCAATTCAGTGACTTGCCACATTTGAGACCACCTTCTCTAATGGTCAAAGCTAAAACAATGACCTTGGATGCAGTAACTCTAAGAAATTTAGAAATTGTACGTACTATAAACGATTCCTCCAAAGATACTTTATTTGCAGTTCTAAACAAAAGCTCAACCGCAGGAGGTTCACGAAGACTAAAGGATTGGTTACTTCGGCCTCTACATGACTTAGAAAAAATAAATGAAAGACATGATGCAGTTCAAGAATTGTTTGATAATACACTAAGTCGAAGAGAAATAAGAGATATTTTGAAAGGTTTTCAAGACGTTGAACGATTACTATCGCGACTAGGCCATGGCTCCATTTCGCCAAGAGATTTAGACAGTCTAAGATCTAGTTTGAACACAATAAAGGAACTCAAACAATTCCTAAGTGAAGAACCTCTCAAATCAAAATTAATGAAAAAACTTGTCAAATCAATTGATATCCACAAACAAGTTTCCAAAAAATTGGAAGAAGCTATAGTAGAAGATCCTCCGCTAGTTCTTAGAGATGGAGGAATATTCAAGAAAGGATACTCGAAAGAATTGGATGATTTGAGATCAAAAGCTACTAGCGGAAGGGAATGGGTTGCTTCTTTAGAAGCTGAAGAAAAAGAAAAAACAGGTATTCCAAAGCTAAAAATTGGATATAATCGTGTTTTCGGATATTACATTGAAATTCCAAAAGCATATGCAAAGAAAGTACCTGAAAGCTACCATCGTAAGCAAACTGTAGCTGCTGGTGACAGATACATTACTCCAGAACTAAAAGAAAAGGAAACTTCTATTCTAAGGGCTGATGAAAGATCGCAAGCTCTTGAAGTTGAACTATTCAAAGAATTGAGAGAATGGATTCTAGAATTCTTAGGTTCTTTGCAAGGAACTACTATGGCTGTTTCTAGAATAGATGCAGTTAGTTCACTGGCTGAAGTTAGCCAAACAAACAACTACGTTCGACCTGAAATGTCAGATGATGGTGCATTGTCAATTTCTGATGGAAGGCATCCTGTTATCGAAGTACTCAGAGAAGGGCAATACATTCCTAATAATTTACAATTAGATAATAAACAAAGACAATTGATGATTCTAACGGGACCTAATATGGGTGGTAAATCTACCTACATGAGACAAACTGCCCTAATTTGCATAATGGCTCAAGCAGGTTGTTTCGTTCCTGCATCTTCAGCAAGACTAGGAATGGTTGATCGTGTATTCACGCGTGTAGGTGCTCATGATGACCTTGTACACGGACATTCGACATTTATGGTCGAAATGTTAGAATTAGCAAACATTTTGAGAAATGCAACTCCTAGCAGTCTTGTACTACTAGACGAAATCGGAAGAGGAACTTCAACTTTTGACGGATTAGCATTAGCATGGGCTGTTTCGGAAGAATTACATGCTGGCAACGGTGTCAAAACTTTGTTTGCAACACACTACCACCAATTAACAGATGTTGCAAAAATATTGGATAGATCAGTAAATTGTCATATGCAAGCCAAAGAAGATGGCCATGAATTGACCTTACTTCACCGGGTTGCTGAAGGTCCTACAGACGCCTCGTTCGGTATTCATGTAGCAAAAATGGCAGGAGTGCCTGAAGAAGTATTAGTTAGAGCAAGAAAAGTATTGAATAATTTAGAAGAAGGTTCAACTATTGAAGTATCGAAAACAGGCCCTGTTCAATCAGTTTTCAGCACTGATTTTGGTGCTAGAAAACAAACTAAAGAAAATCCAATTGTGGATGAAATTAGAAAAATGGATTTGATGAATTTAACTCCGTTGCAAGCACTAGAAAAGCTGCATGATATTCAACAAAAATTGCTTTAAAGTTGTACTTTTCAAATCTCAATCTCTCCTGAAAGCCCACATTCTTTACATTCAACATCCTGCATTTTGTTCAGTTTAAGGACTTGCATTTGAGCATTACATCCTGGACATTCTATCATAACCTGTTCTTCTCTGGCGTTACTCTGTATTATACTCTCTAAATTATTGCCTTTTGTACTTGAGTGCTTTCCAAAAGTAGATGGAGTTCCTACCAAACTTTGAGGAATTAAATCATTAGGGTGGTGATTTGGTGAAGAGGTTTTTTCAGAAAAATCGCCATAGTCACCAGGAAATAGTGGAGGGAAAACTTCAGTTATACATATTCTATATGCATTTATTCGAGTCCATTGCGTTCTGGTTTTTATGATATGATCAGTCCATGATTCGGGATACTTGCCCAATAATAGAACAACAATAGGTCCAAGAAAAGCTAATATTCCTGCTAAGAATGTGTAAAATAATAATACGAATATGCGAGGTAGTAGTAGAAAAAATTTACCTCCTAGAAAAGAACCATAAAGAGTTAATAATCTTGAACGAGAAACACCCTCTCGTTCATCAAAAACTATGTCGGTTGGATAATCTGTTGAAATTGAAAAGGGAGGGTAGGTATCTGATAAACAAAAGTAGTAAGTTGCGACTCGCCAATTCCACATCCAGCAAGTTAATACTATATTTCTGATAAATTCTGGATATAATCCAAACAATGCGTATATTTGACCAACAAAAATCATAACTCCTGCAACTAAATTAAAGAAAAATAGTATTACCAGGTGTGGTAGAAGTATGAGGGGCTTGAGAAAACCTATAAATGGAATTAAGCGGATGCTAATAAGAGCCAAAAGTCTAGAACTAGTCTCTGGAACAATGTACTCAATCGAAATGGTTGGTTCTGCTGAATAAAAATTATTCCCAGTATTACTTAGTTCGTATGTTATCCATGAGCTAATCAATAGACCTGATATCACTAATATCCACACCACAATAAATGGCCCAAAAAGCTGGTCATCTACTGTAGTGGTTTCATAACCTATAAACATACAAATAAATGCAAATAGGAATAGCAACGGAGGTAGGTAGTTCACCATCTCAGATTCTTCATCATCTTCTGTGAAGTAAGCTGAAGATAGTGAGAGCAAAGGAATTACTGCTACAAACAAATACCAAGCAAGTCCTGGAGCCCATTTCACGTTAAAAGTAGCATCAAAGGATTCATTGATTAATTCAGGTGATTCTTCAAGTTCTTGTGACTTGGCGCTAGTTGTACCTTCCCATGTGCCAGAACCCCAGAATCCTTCAATATTTACACAGGGGCCTTCAATATTTTCACAAGGTGTTCCGGCTTCATCATTAATATTTTGATACTCGAACATGAAATAAACAGCCATAGAAACAGAAATCAGAGCTATAGATATAGCCAGTATTCTAGTCATGGATGTGCTACTGACATTCTCAAGAGCTCTCGCTGTCGAACCAAAGAAAAGAAACCCTATGCCTGCAAATACAATGAAGCACAACGCAAATGCGATATTCATCATAAGATCAGCATATACGCCTAAACCAAGATACACTGAATCGTCTTTATGTCCGTAATCCTTTTCTACATTGGGACCCCAATCAATGCTGAAAATGGCTTCATAAGTGCCTATCGTTTGCTTAGTATCAGTATGATATGTCTTGTCTGAATTAGTTTCCACAGTAGTGCCATTAGATTGCCACCATGCAGCTTCGCTGAAGAGAACAAAACCCACTAAAATCAATACTATAGCCATCAAAAATAATGAAATATGTGAATTTTTAACTTCAAAGTCCATTAATGATAGATGCTGGCTTAGCTTTTAACAGTTATCTCTAATTTATAGTTAAACTAATCTTTTTTGAATTTGAATTGCCTTCTGAATCTACAGCATAAAAAGAAAATGAATACGAATCACTTTTGAGACCACTTTCAAAATAATGATAATAGAAACTACTTCCTGTTACATTGTATTCATTGTTATCTTCAAGTTTATTCATAACTTGAGTATTAAGACCTGCTGCACCAGACGTAACTGTAACTGATTCAACTTCCCAGTTATCCTTAACTGAAATTACTAAAAGAAAAGGAGTGTCAGCATCTATTTCTAATGTTTCATTCCAAGAACCATCCATTTCAACGTACATTTCTACTTGTTGAAATTTCGGTTTGGCAATATCATTGAAAGGGGGATTAGAAAGTAAAATCATAAAACCCAACCAAGCCATAAAAGACATGAACATAGGGCCAACCCAATTCTTTCGTTCAAATTCACTAGTATCAAAAAACATAGGAAGGACCTTGATTAGACCAAAAGGAGCTACAAAACCAATTAGAGTGACCCAACCACCTATATCTGCTATTTTTACGAGTACGTAACACCATGCTGAGACAAAAATAGCATAGAATACTGCAAAAATTGTCACCTTAGAATCTCTAATTTCTTTGGTCTGATATTCTTCCCTATTAAATTCAGGAAACGTGAAGACGTCATCACGCTTACCCTTTTTCTTGGCCATTTTGCTCTATAATGGAGGTTAAATAAAGGCCCGTGTGGACTCTAATACAGTTAGGAACGCATGGCGACAAAGGAGAAAGAAACCGAGACAGAGACTGTTGAGGAAGAACAAGAAATATTGCCTAAATTGACAGGCATGCCTATCGAAGTTCATATTCGCAGGCATATTCAGTTCATACTAGTCCTAACTTTTTGTTTGTACCTTGGATGGTATACTTTTGCTCTATGCCTTGTTGCTTGGGTAACTGGCGTTAGATGGGCTGAAAATGAAGGTCATTTGCAAAAATACAATATGGACCTTGTATGGGGTAGATCATTTTTGATGTGGAGAACTGACTGGGGTAAAGGTTTCATAGAGAAAATTTCTCAAAACAAACCTTTCTGGAGAAGAGTGGGTGATGTGTGGGTTGTCACGGTTTTTATAATTATGATTCTCATGTTTTCATTACTGCTTTGGCAAGCTACTTTAGCTTGGCAGATTCCTAAAACCTCTGCAGTTTCACCGAAAATGATGATTGGTTTACCTGGTTTAAATCCAGTAATTCCTCTGTGGTACGGAATTTTAGCTCTAGTTATTGCAATGGTTATTCACGAATTTAGTCACGGTATTTTGAGTCGAGTTGCAAATGTTAAAGTCAAAGCTCTAGGATTGTTACTTTTCATTTTTCCAGTTGGTGCTTTCGTAGAACCTGATGAAGAAGAAATGAAATCTATGAAAAAATGGGAAAGAATGAGGCTCTATGCTGCTGGACCTGGTAGCAATATGGTTGTTGCTGTAATCTTCTCATTCCTTTTTTCTTCTGTAATGGTTGCTTCTCTTGAACCTGCTGAAGATGGATTATTGCTATACAGTATAAGTGCTGATTATGGAGGCGCAGAAGCAGGTCTTGAGCCTTGGATGCTTCTTACATCAGTAGACGATGAAGAAATACAAGACAATGATGATTGGCAACGTATTATGAATGGAACGTATGCAGGTCAAACGGTCAATGTTTCAGTCATGAATGCTGGAGAAGCTGAAACATACTCTGTCACTTTGTCGGACAAAGGAAGTTATTATCTGAAATATTATCCTGATTTGTATGAACCTTGGATGTCTGGAAAGGGATTCATGGGTGTTGCAGCTGAGGATCCACAAATTGTAACTAATAATTTAGCTAATCCATCTGAAAACATTTTACTTTACATTTCACTACCTTTTGCTAAACTACAGCCTTTTCCTGAACATTTCACTTCAATCTTTGAACCAAGTGGCGCTATCGGAATAATACCTGATAATATATTCTGGATTCTGGCCAACGCATTTTACTGGATTTTCTGGTTAAATTTGATGGTTGGATTAACTAATGCCTTACCTTCAGTACCGCTTGATGGAGGATTCATCTTTGCCGATGGAATAACAGGAATTTTAGACAAAGTGAAAACTGGTCTGACTGAGAAAAGAAAGGAAGAAATCGTAGATAATTTAGTTTCAATACTAGCAATCACGGTTGTGTTTTTGGTTGTTTGGCAACTTGTAGGACCAAGAATTGTTGGTGTTGATCCTGTATGGTTAGATGCAAACATAGAAGCTAGTGAAACAAAAGGATGGAATGGAGAGGTTTTCGAATTTGATGCCTCTATGTCAAATGGTAATTTCGTAACATATGAATGGGACTTTGGTGACGGAACTACAATGACTGGAGAAAGTGTAACACATTCGTGGGCTGAGGGGGGATTATACTTTGTTGTATTAACTGCTAAAGATGCGGAAGACCGGCAAAGTGTAGCATTCGAACAAATAAGTATAGACCATTTTGTAGAGGGTGATGGAAGTGTGAGTGGTGGTTCTGATGATACAGTACCTGCTACTGTTAATCCATACATAGAATCTGTGAATATTTACATCAATATTACTGGAGATAGTGGTTTTGCATTCATACAATCTGATGTTACTGTTACCATCAACAGCCCTTCTGGAAATGTTTTTGAAGAAGATTATCTTCTAAACAATGGACAAACACAATCAATCAATTTCGAAACAAGCGAGGGTGAAATGGTTGGGGAATGGGAAATTATTTTAGAATCTAATGACCCTGCCTCAGATTTTACTTATAATTATGATTGGTACAGTTATTATCTATCTGAATAGTATATGTAATATATCGCAATCGAACGAGACTTTAATAATACGTAGCATTTTACCAACACATAGGTTACGTAATATCTATAACGAGAATTTCAATGAGTAAAGACCCAGTTCCACTAAAAGCTGTACATCACGTTGAGTTTTGGGTGGGCAATGCAAAACAAGCTGCATACTATTACAGAAAAGCATTTGGTTTCAGTCAACTTGCATATTCAGGACTGGAAACTGGAAATCGAGAAAAAGCCAGTTACGTTTTAGGACAAGGAAGAGTTAGACTTGTTTTCTCTACACCATTAGTTGCAGAGAATGAAATATCAGATCATATCAAAAAACATGGCGATGGAGTCAAAGATATTGCATTTCATGTAGATAACGCAACTTCATGCTATGAAGAATGCGTTAAACGTGGAGCAAAAAGTGCATCTAAACCTATAAAATTGAATGATGATAATGGCACTACAACTCATGCTGCAATCCATACGTACGGAGATACAGTCCATTCTTTTATCTCACATGATGATTACGATGGGCCCTTTCTTCCAGGATATGTAGAAAAAATAATTGAAGAAGAATCTATAGGACTTAGATTTGTTGATCATATTGTAGGAAATGTAGAATTAGGAAAAATGAATCAATGGGTTGATTTTTATGCCAATATAATGGGATTTAGTCAATTACTGCATTTTACTGATGATGATATTTCAACTGAATACTCTGCACTTATGTCAAAAGTAATGGAAAGTGATAATGGAAGAATAAAATTCCCTATTAATGAACCGGCAAAAGGCCGCAAAAAATCTCAAATTGAAGAATATTTAGATTTTTATGAAGGGGCTGGCGTTCAACATGTCGCTTTGCTAACTGATGAC
>Ga0208408_1001996_pt1 | contig 11220 bp, 9 predicted proteins | sample ETNtaG_4_FD_185776 | JGI IMG/M metagenome (GOLD analysis project Ga0208408, IMG submission 185776) | Marine microbial and viral communities from oxygen minimum zone, Eastern Pacific Ocean - ETNP201406SV67 (SPAdes) (version 2) | ecosystem: Environmental > Aquatic > Marine > Oceanic ... | reverse complement strand
AAACATATTAACACAATTTCTTACAAGTGCTGTTAAGGCTTTAGGTTTTCTACCTAAGTCACCTTTCATTTCACCTGCTTCAAATTGATTAACATCTGTTGGTGTTAGTAACATACCTAAACTATCTATAACAAATAGTACTTTAGGTGCGTTTTCTTTATCGTCGGCGTGTTCGTCTTTATAACCTTTCATAAAGTCTGAAACAGTTCTTGCTACGTCATCTACCATTGATAAACTTAATTTTAAAAGTTTTTTTTCTGATGTGTCTACTTTTAATGCTTGTAGCCAAACTTCGTCTAATGCGTTCTCTGTATCAATTAGTATAACAAATATACCTTGATCCTGTGCATTCTTTATAATGTTTCCTGCCGCTACATAAGATTTACCCGATCCAGATTCACCAGCAAGTACAGTTACTTTACCTAGCGGAACTCCTTTGTTAAAATCGCCAGTCATTAAATAATTTAATGCGTAATTTCCTGTTGATATCCAATCAGTTGGATCACTAAAACCAATACCTAACCCTTGTATTGATTTTGTAATACTTTTTCTAAATTTTGTTGCGTCGAATACTTTTGTCATCTTATACCTTATATTAACATACTAGACCCTGACCGTCAATTGAAAATCAGGGTCTGGTAATTTTTTATTTTATTGACTTTGTCTGCTTCTTATCAGTTTCAAGATATCTTCTGCTCTTTTGGCACTATCTCCGTTTGGAGTAGCCTCTGGAGTGAGATTTGTTCCTTGTGCTGGAGCAACTGTCTGTGTAGTAACAGTAGGTTGTGCTACTGCTTCTGTTACAGGTGCCGTTGCTGGCGCCGGATTACTTGCTACTGGTGTTGATACTTTAGGTGCAGAAGTTCCTGCAGGTCTAAAATATTGACCATATTTTTCAAGATCATAAGCCTCACCATCAACAGATTTTTCAAATAATTCTTTAATTATTTTTACTTCTGCATCTGATGGTTCTTTAGGTCTATAGTCTGATAAAGTGAATAAACCGTTCGATTCGATCGCGGCTCTTTCAGCCTCGTCTAATGCACGTTCTCTTCTAGACCATTTTGATGTTGAATAGTCAGCATAACCACCTTTAGATGTTTTAGTGATTCTAAAGTCTACACCTTTAACTGAATCAGTTGGTAACTCTTCCATCTCTGGATCAAGTAATGCACTTCTGATAATGTTAAAGATTTGAGGACCAATTATAAATCTTCTAATTGGATTTTCTGGTTTAGCCTCTTCGTTTAAGGGATTAGTTGTGACAAAACCTTGGAAAATATAACTTTTCTTTTTCCAATATTTTCTACCCATGTCTTCCATGCTCTTGTCTTTGAACCATGGTCTAACTTCTGTTAGAACTGGGCAAGTTTTACCATACATCTCCATACACGGTACTTGTACCTGAACTGGTCTAGAATCTGTTTGACCTTTAATACCTGCAAAAGGTAGTTTGATCATATTCCTTTCAGTCCAGAAAAACGTATTAGCAGTATCCTTATCAGGTAAAAACCTAAGAACTGCTTCTTGTCCTTCTTGTATATTCCAATGTGGGTAAATTGCGTTGTCGCCGCCGCTTGAAGTGGAGCGATTCACTTCTTGTGTTTTTAACTTCGCTCTTATTTCAGCCAATGTAGCCATAATGTAAGCCTCCTTGTGTGCCTATGTTTGTTTTAGTGTGCCTAAGTGTATATTAAGCATATGCATAATATACTACTATATTTATGAATTGTCTACTGTTATTATTGGTAAAATGCTATTATTTTGAAAGTTGAACTATTCTGGATAGTTCTGCGTCTGCTTCTGCTGTATCTAATGCTACTTTAGATTTAATTGATTCAACAATTTTTGCTCTTGATTCATTTAAACCTTCGTACTTCATTATACGAGATATTTCTCTGTGGTCTTTTTCTGCTTCCCATTCTGGGTCAACTGGACCTTTGTCTTTACCCCAATTTGGATTTGTTTCAGCGTCTTTTTTTTGAGCCGCTATTGCTTGATCAATTCTATCGTCTTTGTCCATTCTTAATTTTTTAAAGTTTTTTGAAAGATAAGCCATTGCCGCTTTTGAATCAGTTGTTTTGTATGCTGACTGTTCGTCTTTATCTAATACGTCGTATGTCATTTTACCAGTTTGCTCATCTCTGTACATTGAAACGTAAGGTTTAATATCTTCAAACGTTACTGACTCTCCGTTAAATGAATCTACGTCAAGACCTTTAGGTTTCATTGTTGCTAGATAACCTTCTTGGTCACCATACATCTGTTTGAAAGTTTCTGGATCATGATCTGCTATTGTTTTCATAACAAATTCTCTTGGAGCAGTATCTGAATCATGAACGTGTTTTCCTAATTCTTCTAATTCACCTGCGTCTAACATATCAGCAGATTTTTTAAACATTTCATGATCCATAGATTCTGGATCTTCATCTGCCGCTTTTCTAATTATTCTTGATGCTAAAGTAGAACCTTTATCTTCAACTGCTTGAGCATCTATGTTATTAACCCAATTTTCAAATGCTTCAGTTTCTTTTGCTTTACCTTGTCTATCTTTTTTAGGTGCAAATGCTTGTGGGTCAACTCTTACTTCATCACCATAAGCAGGATCTGATTTCATTTTTTTATAATCATCAATATATCTTTTTGCTAACATTACTGCAATTTTTTTATTTTTTAAATAATCTTGATCGTGTGTAGCAAAAGGTGTTCCTTCTTTTTCTATTTCGTCTGCAACTCTTGAAGCAAAGTTTGCCACTCTGTCATCGTCGTTTCCTTTAGACATCATTCTAGCCGCGATGTCTGAAAGTATTGAACCTAACATAGTATTTTTATTATTAAATTTTGTTACAGCCAACATTTTATCTGCTGTGTCATCTTTTCTTAAAACTAATTTATTATCAGGATTAGTTAACCAACTTTGTACTATTGCTCCATGATCAACTGGTGGCTCAACTTTTGCATCTTTATCAGTTGGCTCATCAGTTTTATATTCTGACATAATGTCATGAATTAAAGGAAGTGCATCTTCTACTCTATCGTCTAATGTTTTTAATGTAAATTTTTCTCTGTATGTGTTTCTAGTTTCGTCGTCTAAAACTCTTTCTTCTGCTGTTTTAAAGTTTTTAAATGTTTCATCGTAGTGTGATTGTTTTCCTAAATTTCTAACATACTGTCTTAGGTTTTCTAATTTCATTTTAGTTTGCTCAATAATATCACTTGCATTATCATTTAATTGATCTTTGTTTGATGCATATCTTGAGAATGAATTTAATTTTGCAATATCTTCTGATGTTTGTATAATGTGTTGTCCAAAATCATCATGAGGTTTTCCACCGTTAGCAACGTGTCTAACCATTGCTCTTGCACCTGCTAAATGTGTTAATGGATATTTGTATCTTTCACCATCACTGTTTTCAATATACAATGATTGTATTTGTCTTGATCTTGCACCAGGTATAGTTTCGTCAACTTTGCCTTTGTGCCTAATTATTAATCTTGTTTTATCTAAATTTTCATAAGAACTTTTAGTAGTTCCACGTAGACTTTCTTTTACTTCTACGCCTGCTAATTTAGTAATTTTTTCTACTTCATCAACTGATTCAGTTCCCCATACAGTTCCTTTTCTATCAGTTCCTCTTCCTTTACCCTTGGCATTCGCATCTTTGTTTTTCATCATTCCATGTCCTACCCAATCATCTGGATGATTAAAAGGATTTGCTTTTTGTGCCACCCCTTTAAGCATTGTCATTAATCTTGAAGTTTCATTTGGATCTTTGCCAAGTATTTCTTTAAAAGCATCAGCGGCCGCAGTTATTTCATCACGACTGTAATTAGATTGTCCTTGTTTCATTTTTGTAACTGCTCGTACTAATGATGATTTGTCGTCTACGCCAGGAAACTGTTTTGCAATAGTTGTTGGTGCCGGTCCCCCAGTTAATCCTGCTTCTGGCTCGGCTTCCTTTACCCCTGCTAAACTTGTAATTCTGTTTATTTCTTCTGACATTTCATCAGTATTTACCGTTTGATTCGTATCTGCGAGATTCTTAAAATCCTGACTAGATAGGTTAGATTTAGTAATATCACGTACATCAAACTTCAATTGATGCTGTACAGCAAGGTCTTTTAGTTCTTTTAAAAAACTAAAAAAGTTTGCTTTGCTATCTTCATCAATTTTATCAGTTAAGTTTCTATTGTAAAATACTTTCATAGATTCTCCATCTGCAAGTGATATACTCATTCTTCCGAATGTGTCTGCATCTTCCATATATTCAAAGTCATAAAATACTGCTTCGTTAGGATCAGCGGTAACATTTCCATCTGAATCTCCTAATTGCACATCACCAAATTTGGATCGAATTTTGTTAAAAACGTTGTTAGATAGTACTTCTGTTGTCATAATACTATATTTAGTTATATTCCTAGGTTGGCAAATATGGGCATTGGAGCCGTATATTCGGTTTCTCTATTGGTCCATTTCTCAAAGATTTTAGGGTCAAAATCAGCAAGTACTTTCATCATACGTGTCATTATCAAACAAGCACTTACTAGGTCATCGTGTTGTCCAGGTTTTGCTTTAAATGATATTCCTGTAGCAACAAAATCTTTTAATTCTGATATTAATGGTTTACTGTTTATAACCATTTTATTATTTTCAACAAGTTCTTTAAATTTAGTACAAGCATCAATTTTATGTTTTGCTGTTGTATTAAATCCTCTTCTAAATTTTCTTCTGTGTCCTTTTCTTATTGGTTCTGACAAAAACATTCCATGAATATTTTCTTCTCCAATATCCATTACTCTTAAAAGCGCCGCTTCACCTACTGTATTATTTTCCATAGAATAAAATATAGAAGGATTAGCAGATGTATCTTGTTCCATTATTGAGTCATGAATATGTTTACAAATACCTTGTAATATTCTTATTTGTTGATTCATTGGAGTTGTATTGTGATGCCATTCAGCCACTTGTTCAAACGTAGGTAATTCAAAAACTTGTATAGCGGCAAAGTCTCCTCCTGTACCCATAGCAGGATCCAACGAAACCATGTAAGTCATTTTAGGGTTTGGTTTTTTCCACCATCTAACTTGCCCCATTGTTTGCATTGGTTCGTTTCCTTCCATTTCTACTAATGTTGTAGAACTAATTAATGTTTCGTCAAATATTAAGAATTCACATTCGTGCTCTCGTCTAAATCTTTCTGTACCAATTCTAGCCTTTTCTGTTTCTGCCCATTCTTCGTTTCTGTCTGGATGCTCGGACCAGTGTGCCTTCATGGCATAAAAACCGTTTGTACCTACAATATTATCATTACCGTAATCATCAAATCTTTTGTTTGCTTCTTTCCAAATTAATGCAAACTGATCTTCGTCGGAGTTTGGTGTTGATGTAATTAAACATTTACCACCTGTACTCAATGTTGGAGACAGCGAAGTCCAAAATTCTTTTGCTTTATCTGGTGGTTGTACGAAAGCAAACTCATCACAATATATCATTGTTAAGGACATACCCCGTCCTGTGTTTTCAGTTGTAGTAGTTGCCATTATTTTGGAACCATTATCAAATTCTATAGAATTTCTATTGTATTGATTTACACCTGCTTTAATCCAACTAGGTAACATCTCATAAGCATAACGCACCCTAGACATAATATCTGATGCACCTGCGTATTTGTGTGCCGCAATTAATATTGATGAATCTGGGTGGAACATAGCATACCATATTAGGTATCCTGATGCACAGGTAGTTTTTCCTGTCTGCCTAGGCAACATTGAAATTGAAAATCTATGTGAGTTGTATGCTTCAATTAATCTTTCTTGATATGGAAAAGGCACAAAAGGCATAGATCCTTTAGTAGGATGTTGTATTTGCATAAACTTTTTCATAAAATACAGAGGTCCAGATTTAGGATGCATACACTTTTCAAGATCTATAACTTGTTCGTGAGTATATTTGTGCTTTTTATTTGCTTTTTTTATTTGCTCTGAGTCTAATGATACGTATGCCATATATTGTATTTACTGTATTTTTGCTACTGGAATTTTATTATATCTTGCTTTATTATTGATTATAATATTATTATTCCAAAAATCAAAACCAAATTTGGTGCTCCTTTTATTCTTATCAATACGTTCGTTTAAATTTAAATCATCTTGATATTGATTTTTCCAATGACCATAAAAATCTTTTTCTTTTAGCAACACACCAAGTCTATGTGTATTTTCTATATTTGATGCATTTAGTTTTGGAACGTCTAATTTTATATTAATATTTTCTTTTATTGCTATTTCAATTTTTGGTAAAGTATAAAATGATATTTCCTGACAACTAAACCTTTCATTGACCAATCTCCATAGTAGTGTAATATACCTTGCAAGATATATTCCGCTGTGTTGGAAATCTCTGTTTCTTAAATTTGAATGACTAAATTTCCAATTTACATTTAAGTCGTTATATATTTTTAACAGTTCTTCGTCTGTAAGATACCTGTGTTGTTTTATTCCAGAACGTACTACACCTAAATCAAATTTATATTCGTAATCTTGTATTACAGCAGAAAGCCATCTTTCCCACGGGTCTCTCCATACACACCAAAGTTTGGTTATGTTACCATTTTTGCCATTATTTAGAAACTCGTCGTTATTATTGTAATATGTTGTAGATACATTTTTAAAAATAGGATATAGACTTGATGTTGCAACCTTAGGAATTCCTATCCACATAGTGTTGTTTACTAGTGCAAATGAATTATCGGCCATAAGTTTTTTTAAACTCATATGCTTATTTAAATGTATTTGTTGGTAAGTTTACTTTGCGTCTTTATCTTTAATGGCTTTTTTCATTGGTTCTTTTTTGTTGCCATCTTTATCCATATCTAAAAAGTCTGGTTTTGCTTCTGCAACTTTTGCCGCTTCTTGATATTCTTTTTTGAAACCTTCGTATTGGCTTCTTAAACTATTTGCTAGATCCTGTTCAGTAACTGTATCTTCAACTGCTAATGGATTATCTCCAGGATATTCTTTTCTTACTTGTTGTTTAGGTTTGTTCATTCCGCCTGCCATTTTATTAAGCATATATTCTGTGTCTTGATGTTTTTCATCAGGTTCATTTGCAAAAGTTTCTTCTGTAGGTTCTTCTTGAGATTTTTGAACCATATCTCTCATTTGATCCATACCCATTTCTGGTTTTGCTTCTGCATCATCACAACCACATTGATGACCTTCTTCGCCGTGTTCTGGATTTGCTTCTTGATCGTCTGCACCCATCATGTCTGGTGTTACTTGTTGTATACCTGCAAGTTTTAAGATTTGCATCATAACTCCTGCTTCTTCTGGTGAATCAGTTTTGATTTCTATTGCTTCGTTTACTGGTTTTTTATCTTCTGTTTTCATTATAGTACTATTTAGTTCTGTTTCAGCGGACTCATCACTATCATTCATCTCTGTATTAATATCATCTGATACTTGATCTAGTGACGTATGTACTGAAGTTTTAGCATCGTCGGATATAGGTAGTTCCATAACCATATCTCTTAATCCTTCTAGTTGTTGCATAACTTCTCTCATATCTTGTACTGGTCCTTCTTGTACTGGTTTTTCTTCTGCAGGTGCGTCCATATTCATTTGTGTATCTACATCATGTGGTATATCGTCTGGATTAGGTTCCATATCTGCTTTTGGTGAACCATCGTCATCAAAATCATCTGCTACCATTCTTGCCGCAATTTCGTATTCATAACTTGTTGGAAACGGAACTTCTTTTGATTTTTTAACCAATGCCGCAACAACATCTCTTTTTGGTGCTGTTAAATTTCCGTCTTCGTCTGTGTAATCACCTAATGCCTCTTGAGCACCGATGTGTATATCAGACATTCCACCTTCGTTTGTTTCGTCTTCTATTTTTGCTGGAGAGTTTGCTGTTGATGGTGTATAAGTTTTATGATCTTCTGGTCCTTTGTGTGCAGTTGCATCTTGGTGTGCAGTTGCTTTTGCATCTCTGTACATTTTTGCATACTTAACATGGTCATCACCTTTTAGTCTAAAAATGTCAATACCTTTAGATGCTAAAAAGTCTTTGTAACTGCCAACTTTAAATTCGTTAATTTTATCTTTTACTTCTTCTGAAACTTCTTGATCGTTTTGTGATAAACTTTTATCGCTTTCAACAGCATTTTCGTCAACTTCTTTAGGGTTCATTGCTTCTGTGCTTTCGATTGCTTTTGCAACTTCTGGACTGTTACTTGCTATATCTTCTAGTTTTTTTAAAACGTCAATCATTTCCATGATGTTATTTCCTTTTAGTTAAAGGTGAATCGCTTGGTGCGGCTTCTTTACTTTGTGTTTCTTGTGTTTTGTTGTCTGTACCTTTTTCAACTTGGTATCTATCTTCTCTGCCTTTTAGTAATTCTTTTAACAAACTCATGTTTGCTTTGTCGCCAAACATATCTTCTGCCTTCTTATCACTTGCTGAACCCATTTCAATATCTAATAATTTATTTTTATATTCAGATTGTGAATTCATCTGTGCTTGATATTCTTCTTCAGGTGCACCAGGGTGTTTAACCATAATCATTGCTGGAGAAATTCTCATATAATCTGCTAGATACTCTTTTATTTCTCTAGGAGAAGCAGGATAACTTGTTGTTAACTCAAAAATATGTACTTCGTGATTTTTTAACATTGGAAAATCTAAAGGATGTTCTTGTATTGGTGTTTTTTTACCTGCTGATAGTTTTGATACTTCGTATTTTGCTAAACACTGCTCCATACGTGGTCCGAAATCATCTGATATTTCACCCGCTACTTTAATTCTGTAGTCATATTGCTTTGTTGATTCTGTTAGGTATTGTCCGAATGTGCTCATAATATAATATTTAGCCTTTTTTCAATAGTTTCTTCATTAATTCGTTACGGTCAGATATGATCATACCCTCCGATTCTACAGGTTCTGGCCCTGTATCACCGTCTTTGTCTAGTTTTGCTTTCTTCAGTTGTAGTTCAACCATTTTCAGTTTCTTATCTATCTTGCTAGATTTAGCATCAATGGCATTACGTAACATAGTACTTGCTACTTCAAATATACGTCCTGAATAACGAGAGTCGACATTCATTCCTAAGTCCATTAAATTCTTATACGAATCTTCTGCTTCTCCGGCCAACTTATCTAATTCTAAATCAGATAGTTCTCCTAATCCTTTTACTGCTGGCAATGATGAAGAAATCTTATCAAATTCTTTATAAGTTTTTTCAAGTGCAGATGCAGTTTGAGGATCTACATTTTTAGGTGCAGAATGTGAAGTTCCGTTATTTTTAGACTCTTTAACTTTTTCTTTTTCATCAACTTTTGCAAATGCTTCTTTAACATTTGGTAAATTGAGTATGTCTTCTAATTTCTTTGTCATTGCAATTATTTACGATTACCATTGTGGAATAATTGTTCTTCTGAAACCACTCTAAACGTAACTTTGTTCTGTTTAGCATAGGCGTTAGCGGCTTCCCACTTTGCAGTATTAACTACTACTTGCATCTGTTTTCCTCTACTTTTACCTGCTTTTTCCATTGATGATTGTGCCGCGGGTTTTACTTCAATTATTTCTGCGTGTTTACGTCCGTTTTTGTCTATGTAAACAATAAAAAAATCTGGTACATAAATTGTATACTTTCCAGATATAGGATGTCTGTAAGGAATTTTTATCGATTCACTTGCCCACCTTGCCACGTTAGGATGTTCGTCACATAATCTCATAAATGCTTGTTCCCATCCACTTCTATAGGTAGGTGTTTTAATTCCAATATATTTTTCTGGATTTTTGAGGCTATACTTTCCTCTTGCAAATCTCATAGCCATGATGCTATCCTACTATATTTCTAGATACAGAAGTTTTTGTTTTTTTAGTTTGTCTTGTTCCTAAACGACTAGATTTATATCTAGTAGAATTTAAAATCATTTGTGTTACTTCGGATAATTCAACCGGGTTTGCATTTCCTAATTTTTCAATAACTTGTTGCGGATTTACTTCATCAATCTTTGCTTGTCTTAAAATAATGTATGATAACTGTTCTGCTGAAGCACGTTCAAAACCTCTTTTAACAAAAAAAGCAATCGCCGTATCATAATCGCCAACGTTGAATTCAAACGGAGTATCGGCTTCGTGTGTTAATGTTTTCATGGTTTGTTTTAGTTTGTCTTCTTCCGCAGACGGTAAATTTGAATAAAAATTATTTGCCATTATACACCTTGACTTTCTGTTGAGATAGATACATCAGAAGAGTTTCTATCGATTGTAATATATCCTTCATTAACAAGTTTTGTAATATTTGAAGTTGCTTTATTATTGTAAACATTTTTTATACTATCAGATGCAGAAGCATATTCAACATCACTTTCAGCAACTGTTAAACCTTTTCTACTTCCAACGTCTTTGTAATACATATTTGATGCAATTTGATTTTTTATATTAGGATTGTTTGAAACAATATCAAAACTTTCACTAGGTGTTAGATATACTTCTGTGTTTAATGTAGAATTATGTACAACTGTGTTGTCGTTATTGTTTCCGTCTATTAATCCTTTTGCCGCGGCAATAGTTGTTCCTGCTAATACTGCCGTAGTTGCCGCATTACCTATTGAAAAGTCTCCAATTGGGTTAGCAATAGTTCCAGCAGATTCTCCTATTTTTCCTATTTCGTCTTTTACTATTCCACCTAGTTCTTCTTTTAACTTTCCTTTAACATTTTTTATTTTTTTAGCATTGTTGTATGTGTTAATTCCTTTTAGAATTGTACCTAATCCAACTCTACCATTTTGAACATCACCCATCACTGAGCCTATTCCGTCGACAATACCACCAGGTCCAAAAATAGAACTAGTGCCTCCACCTAAAACAGACAACGGTGATGGTGAATGATCGTAATGTAAACTAGCAAATCCTGGTACTCCACCGCCTTTAACTAGTCCTGTGTTATATAAAACTGTTTCATAAAAAACTTGCATTGTATTTTGTAATAATCCTTGGCCATCTGCTTGGTCTAATGTGTCATGTGCAAATGATCCAACAACAGGATTTATTAAACTGAAAGATGTAAATCTTTGTTTGTGCAAAACAAAAATATCAATACCTCTTAAAAAAGGTTTTTTTCTTTTTGTTGCAGTATCCATACCAAACTGTGTTGTAGTAAGTTTAGCATCGTATTGTGTATCTTTATTTTGAGTACGCATAGCAG
>Ga0208408_1001984_pt1 | contig 11259 bp, 9 predicted proteins | sample ETNtaG_4_FD_185776 | JGI IMG/M metagenome (GOLD analysis project Ga0208408, IMG submission 185776) | Marine microbial and viral communities from oxygen minimum zone, Eastern Pacific Ocean - ETNP201406SV67 (SPAdes) (version 2) | ecosystem: Environmental > Aquatic > Marine > Oceanic ... | reverse complement strand
CGAATTCGGTGTGGCGCTCTTGATACCTGACCACCACCCATGGGTACAGTTCCGAGTGACTGCGGGGTTGATGCCGAATTCGATGGGAGAGGAGACAGTCCCTTCGGCGTGAAGTTCGCCATGAATGGTCATCGATGAGTTCGTCGTGTTCATGTATACCTTGACACCGGGCTCGATGGTCAGCCGAATGCCTTTCTGGACCGTGACAGGGTAGTTCAGATAATAGGGCGAATTCGTCTTGGTCCATGTCGTATTGAAGGCGATTGATTTCGAGGCGTTGCGAGCCTCCATTGATTCGGGAATGTCGAGTAGTGCGCTGGTTTGGTGCTCATCTTGGTTGTTCAGGAGCAGTGTGGATAAACTGCTGAGAAGAAACAGTGCGACGAGGCAGGTGGCGTTCCTACGAGCACTCATGGTCAAGGAGAATCATGGTACTTGTAATTCAGGCTTTGGAAGGCCACACAAGGCGAGTCTGTTCCTTAAGGCCTTGTCTTCTGAATCCCATAATTGCATTTCTGTCAACAGGTCCGAAATTATGGCTGTCTTCACTTGCCAAAGGATCGGGGTTGTCGCCCTCTATAAAATATCTTTTTTCCACTATCTCTGAGATTCGTTTGACCAATCGGATGTTTGGAGTGAGTGGATGCTGAGCCAACACAATATCTCCAATCTTCAGGACGGAGGATTCAATCGGCTCGAATTCGACGCTGTCCCCATCCCTGAGGGTGGGCCACATGCTATCACCTCGGATGATGACTGTGATCACGTTATACCTCTTAGGAGGCTCGAATCCAAGGGACCTCTCGTCCTTTGACCGCCCAAAACATGTTGTGAATGGCTTCGATAGCATCCATCAACTCTTGAGCATGTGCGGGTGAGACTTCGACTTTGCATGCACTGCACAGTTTGGCAGCCTTCCAGAATGTGTCGTGAAGACTTGGATTTCCTTCAAGATGTTGTGGCTTGAAGAAATCCGTCCACAGAATCAGTAGTTCGTCCTTACACTTCTGTGCTTCTTCCTCTTTGATAGCCGCGTACCGGCTCATAGTGTTCAGATACGTTGCCATCCCTCCTGCATTCGAGGTATCTGGGCACTCAAGTGCAAGCATTTTGTTGGTTATTGATTGCACTGCTTCTCCAGCGATTCGAGCACTGGCTGGGTCATATACTCCACAGGGTCCATCGCAGTGTGCAGAGGCTTCTATGAGGTTCGGTTCAGGTAGGTGGTCTGCCATGAACACCCCAGCGATTCGGAGTTCAAGAAAGCATGGATTCCTTCTGTCGATAGACCATTGAGGATGTCCTCCGCGAGATGTGTATAAGATGGGGTCTAGATGTAACATGGTGACGTCACCATCATATGGGGCGCGGTCTCGGCTCATTACATGCAAAGGGGTGCAGGGCTTGTCGCCACTCTTCTTTTGCTATGCTTGCTCCCGGTTGTTCCAGTTGTAGGACAGGCGTCGAGTTCCATCATCCTCAGTGAATTCTATGTCAGTACCAACTCACTGTACTCAAACAACACATGCACAAATTGCCATGGTGCCCTTGATCTGAATGGAGATGGTGAATATGGCAAATATTCTGATCAATTCATCGAGTTGCACAATCCGACCGGAGTGGACTTGGATTTGGCTGGATTCACGTTAGAGTATTTGGAAGGTGGAGCATCTTCGGGAATGTCATGCACCCTTGCTGGCTCAGGTAGTCTGATGCCTGCAGGAAGCTACAGGGCGGTGTTCAGTGCTTCTTCGAATATTCATCTTAATTGGTATGAGGGGGGCGATATCGTTCTGCTCGATGCCTCGGGCGCACTTGTTGACACCGCCTCGTTCACTGATAGGAATTCGCAGTCATTCTACGGTTCATCCTATGCATTGGATGGTTCGCAATGGGTTCAATCCGACCCAACACCGGGTCTTGTCAACTCCGAGACTTGGTCTGTTGTTGACTCTTCAGTTCACAGTGAATGTACCCCAATTGATTCGACTCAGTACTCGGATGCCTACATCCTTAGTGGCCGAGTGGTTCCAATGACCGGTGAGAATGCGGTGAAAGAAGATGCCTCCATCCTCATTCAGGATGGGAAGATCGAAGCGATATGGGAGTCTGAACCACCCGTCGATATCACTGGCATCACAGTCATTGAGACGGGTGGTACCATCTATCCTGGCCTGATTGATGGCCACAATCACATGCATTACAATCACGTGCCACTATGGGATTTTGATGTCCATGTCTCGTCAACCAGTCAGAGTTCAGAGGGAGGTTACGCGAATCGGAATCAATGGAAGAATCATCCCGATTATGGGCGCTCGATCACATGGCACAAGAACCTCAACCAGTATGCTTCCTTCTGGGGCTTCGGCGATGAACAGATGAAGTATTCAGAGGTCAAAGCCCTCGCTGGTGGCGTCACTGCAGTCCAAGGCAGCCCTACGAGTTATACCTCTGGGTGGGATGATATTCTTGTTCGCAACATCGAATTGGACACTTTTGGCCATGGTGATGAGATCCATACGAAAGTGACCACGCTTGAGGATGATTATGTGGGTGCACACATCACTCGAGGCAATGAATCACATACGCTTGATGGATGGTACTTGCATCTGGCCGAAGGTGTGGATGAATCGAGTCGAGCTGAATTCGATATCTTGGTTCAGAATGGTCTTCTGGTAGATGAGTTGATTCTGGTCCATGGAACTGCCTTGACTCCTGCCGAATTCCAGCAGATGGGAGCAGTAGGTGCAGACCTTGCTTGGTCGCCATTGTCTAATCTATTGCTGTACGGCAACACGACCGATGTCCGGGCAGCGGACAGATATGGGGTTCGCATCTCCTTGGCCCCTGACTGGAGTCCGAGTGGTGCAAAGTCATCCTTGCATGAACTCAAGGTCGCTGATCAATGGAACCAGCAAGTGATGGGCGGACACTTCAGCGATTATGATCTGGTATCTATGGTGACTCGCAACCCATCCTTCGCCAACAATTGGGACGAATATGTTGGTCGCCTTCTTCCGAACATGGTGGCCGACATCGTTGTGCTTGATACCTTCCATGAAGATCCCTATCGGAACATGATAGAGGCCATTGATGCCGATGTCCGTTTGACTATGGTTGGAGGGATGCCTCTGTTCGGAGACGAATTCATCATGAAGGCCTTGAAGGGTGATGATTGGGAGAGCATCGAGGGTTCTGGATTCAGTAAAGCAGTCGATGTGACCTTCCCGAGTGCCTTCAATGGCCACCAACGATGGTCTGAGATATCATCGAACATGGCCATCTCGATGAGTGGTGATACCACAGCGATGAAGGAGCACTGGACAGATGGCCAGAGTCGATCGCTCTCAGAGTTTGAAGATTGGCTTGATGATGAATGGCCAGGTTACGGTGATGTTCCTCTAGATCCAATCTTCACGACTGGCGATGCCCGCTATTTCGATGTCATCAATCGCTCAAAGCATGGCAATACTCACATCGATCTGAGCGTTCTTTGGTCCAGATACTATGACATCGAGATGGTTGATGGTGATCGAACAGGGGGCACTTTGGCCGTTGTTTCGACAGGTCAAGGTGGACCAACGCCCGACGATCCCTCGACAGTTGAGAATACGACTACATCAGACCCTCAGTCAGGTGATTCGCAGTTGAACGGTGATCTGAACTCCTCCGAGAATGCCTCTCTTGTAACAACCCCCCCTATCGCAACGAAAGGAGCGGGAATTGATGGGAGTGTGATATTCCTAGGGGTTGGGGCGGTGACGATGGTCCTATTTGCCATCGGTGCAGTCCTGTTTGCTGTTGGCACGATATCTCGAAGTCAAAGACCAGACCTCTCGGATGAGGATGGTTTTCTTTGGGACCCTGGACAGCGTGAGAAGCGGTAGCGTGAAAACGTAAATGCTGTTGGCGTGTCATGGAGAAGGCTACAATCCGCGGAATTGCTTTGGCATTACTCATTGGAGCTGTGATGCTCCCATGGTTCACACTATCACAGGCGACTACAATTGAAGATGATAAGCATAAGCAGAATTCAAAAGAGAAATTGGTTGTTGGCCCTGATCGTATCGTGACCAGTCAAACTTCTGTCGTGCAGACGAATGACGATGTTGCGACGACTGAATCTGGGACGGCTGCTGCTATTAGAACGGATGCTGAGGCAGTCGACTCCTTGTTGGGCACTACCTTCAGTCGAGCCATTGTTTTCTTTGCACAGATTCGGTTCCTGTTATTGATATCGCTTGCCCTGATTATGACCGACTTCCTATTCGGTGATCGTCTTGAAGGCAAAGATGCGATTCTCTCTATTGCAGCAACTGCTTGTATTGGTCTTGCAGTTGCCTTGTTCCTCGTTGGAGGTGCAGATGCAATTCAGGATGGTACCGGAAGGGTCCTTGCCCAGGATGTGAGTTGTGAGGAAGGAAACCAGGATGACCTTGAACGGTGCGATAAGCGCATCGAATTCAAGAATATATTCGGTTCTCCAGATTATGAATATGACGTCGATATGTATTGGGGTGGTAGTGATGATTCTCCTGAGGTTAAGGAGATCGTCGCCAAGGAATCAGCCTCATGGCGTCCAGCATCAGGTTTCCTTCTAGCTGTGCTTGCCTGTGTTGCAATGGTATTGACATTGTTGGGCTCGGATCCTGAGAAGGCTGCCGAACGCAATCGTCTCAAGGAAGAGAAGAAGGCTGCGAAGGCAGCTGCCGCTGCCGCAGCCGCGGCCGCGATTCCTCCAGTGATGCCAGGTGTGGCAGCAGCTCCAATGCCCGGAGCAGCAGCAGCACCTCCCCCATTGCCCGCTGATGCACCTCCTGCCCCCATGGCTCCTGCCACTGGAGCAGCAGCAGGCTACCCTCCTATCCCACCACCCAGTTGATTCCAACGGAGGCTGTGTGTGAAGATCCTCGTTGTGTTCAAGAAGACCTTCGAATCAGCCCATGATCGCTGCATGGAGAAGGTTGAGGCTGCTTGCAGGCAGGCCGAACAGGCACAGCGCGCGACCTTCTCTCTGCGCCCCCGTGATCTTGTTGAAAGGTCTGATTTTGAGGATAGGGACATGGTCATCGTGGTTGGTGGAGATGGAACACTGACCTCAATCGCCCACAATGTGGGCTCCGAGATTCCCGTGCTTGGTGTCAACAGTCATCCTGTCGTCAATGATCCTGAGGGAAGCGTGGGCTTCTACCTCGATTCGGATGCCGAGAGATTCGAGGAACATCTCGACCGTGCACTCAAGGGAGATGCTATCACCAACGTTCTGCCACGCCTTCAAGCCACAATCGTGACCACGTCTGGAAATACCATCCAGAGCGACCCTGCTCTGAACGATTTGTTCGTGGCCAATACCCAAGCTTATTCCCCTTCTCGTTATCGAATTCAGCGGATAGATGAGTCTGGGTCTAAGATCCTCGATGAGCGTCATCTTTCTTCGGGTCTGCTCTGTTCAACTTGGCTTGGTCGGGGTGCTTGGTTGGATAAGGCAGCCGATCTGAGTTCACTTACATTCCAGGCAACTGAACTGCGGACTCACTATCTTGTTCACACGCGAGACCTGCCTGTGGAGCGCCATCACTCTAGAGACTCCGGCTGGCTCGATTGGACTGAACAGCCCACTGTGGTCACTTCTGACATGCATCGTGGATTCGTTGTGTCTGATGGATGGGATGAATACGCGTTCAACAGGGGCGCAGTGATCACAATAGGGCTGACAGGTCCCACGCTTCGTTTGATTACCTTTGAGAGAGATTTGCTCGAGTTATAGGGGTGCGCATGAACAGCACTCAAGACACATGGGCCTGTGTTCACCTCGTGCGAACCATTCTTGCCATGCTGATTGTGGTCTCGTCCGTAGCATCGGGTTGTCTTGGTGGTGAAGACACTGAGGTTTTGCCCTCTTCAGCCCTGCTTCGCTTCGACTCAGACCTGCTTTCGGTGGATGCCCCAACCCCTATTGTCGTTGCCAATCTGATGCCTGCATCCATTGACGATGAATCGGTGCTGCTCATCACAGAGCCACTTTCTGGAGAGGTGCTGGTGACTCGCTGCTCAGATCAATCCTGCACGACTGAGATCATATCTGGTCTTGGAAGCCCAGTTCGAACAGCCATAGCCGATATGGATGGTGACGGAGAGGATGAGATCGTCGTTGCTGACATAGGTGTGCTCTATCCGGTGGATGACGCTGCAGGAAGAGTCCTCATCCTTGAGCATGGTACCTCCGGTTGGAATGTATCAAGCGTGATTAGCATGGGTGCTCGAACAGTCTGTGCCGAACCAGGTGACCTTGATGGTGATGGTGATATCGATCTTTCAGTCTGCGTCTTTGGCCACACACGTGGTCGTCTAATCTGGGTTGAACAGACTTCCTCAGGATGGACCGAGCATATTCTGGATGATCATCCCGGCACCATACATGCCCATCTTACAGATATCGATGCGGATGGGGACCTAGACATCCTTGCTGCTCTCTCACAAGAACAGCAGATCATCCAACTTTGGCGCAACGATGGTCAGGGGAATTTCACCTCAGAGGACGTGGTGAGAGCCGATAATTCGTGGTATGGTCTGTCAGGTATTCAGTTGGTTGACATAGAGGGGGACGGAGATGTCGATATATTGGCAACTAATGGGGACAATCTCGATGACGATCTGCCAATCTCGATTGATCCTGGTTCAATACACGGCCTGTCGTTATATCTTAACGATGGTCAAGGAGTGTTCACTTCTCAGCGACTTATCGAACATTGGGGTGCCTATGGCACGGCTACCTTGGATGTAGATGGGGATTGTGATCTTGACATCGTTCTTACTGCTCTGCAGCATGAAACTCCCTATCATGACAACCGAATGGTCGAGCGAGAGCCAATAGTTCTCCTTCTCAATGAAGGTTCAGACTTTGTGAAAGCCACAGTCGATGGTCGAACTGAACTTCCATTGACAGTTGCTGCAGCTGACCTTGATGGGGACGGTTCTCTTGAGGTCTATACTGCTTCTCACAATGCTCTCGACGAACAGATGGATGATCAACATCGCCTAGCACGTTACACGCCCAAAGCACAGAGTCAGTGCTGAAAGAATGAGTGGGAACAGGGACCCAAATGGGTCCCTGCCCCCGGTTTTTCTTAGGAGGTGATCCATCTGCAGGTTCCCCTACAGATACCTTGTTACGACTTAACCCTCCTTGTCGAAGAAAGGCTCGAATACCCCACAAGTGGGCAGCCTCACCCCTCCCCAACTAAGATGGTTTGACGGGCGGTGTGTGCAAGGAGCAGGGGCATATTCACCGCGCCATTTTGAGACGCGATTACTACGGAATCCAGCTTCATGAGGGCGAGTTACAGCCCTCAATCCGAACTACGAGCAGGTTTCAGGATAGCGCCGTCTTGCGACGTGGCCGCCCATTGTCCTGCCCTTTGTAGCGCGCGTGTAGCCCAGTGCATTCGGGGCATACTGACCTACCGTTGCCCTCGCCTTCCTCTGACTTCACGCCAGCGGTCTCCATATAGTGCTCCTGATCCGGAGACCAGGGTGGCAAATATGGATGAGGGTCTCGTTCGTTATCTGACTTAACAGAACGCCTTACGGTACGAACTGACGACGGCCATGCACCACCTCTCGGAAAATCCGGCAAGCTCGTTAAACTGGCCTTCATACAACCGTCGGCACTGGTGAGTTTTCCGGCGTTGAATCCAATTAAACCGCACGCTCCTCCCGTTGCAGTGCTCCCCCGCCAATTCCTTTAAGTTTCAGCCTTGCGACCGTACTCCCCAGGCAGTGGACTAATCACCTTCGCTACGGCACTGAAGACCCTCGTGGGGTTTCCAACACCAAGTCCACAGCGTTTACACCTAGGACTACCCGGGTATCTAATCCGGTTCGTGCCCCTAGGCTTCGTCCCTGACCGTCGGATCCGTTCTAGCGTGACGCCTTCGCCACAGGTGGTCCTCTCGGGATGACAGGATTTTACCCCTACCCCGAGAGTACCTCACGCCTCTCCCGGTCCCAAGCCAGGCAGTCTCCGCGGAATTCAACCAGTTGAGCTGGTTGATTTACCCACGGGTTTACCAAGCCGGCTACGGACGTTTTAGGCCCAATAAAAGCGGCGACCACTTGAGCTGCCGGTATTACCGCGGCGGCTGGCACCGGTCTTACCCAGCCCTTCTTCCTAGACCGTTTAAGAGTCCAGAAAAGACAGCACTTAGTGCTGCCACTTGGAGTTCCCTCATCACAGTTTCCTGCAGTGTGAAGTTTTCGCGCCTGCTGCGCCCCGTAGGGCCTGGATTCGTGTCTCAGAATCCATCTCCGGGCAATTGCTCTCACAACCCGTACGCGTCGAGGGCTAGTGGGTCCATTACACCCACTACGACCTGATACGCCGCAGACTCATCCTACGCCGTTACCTTTCAACCACAAGCCATTCCAGGACATGTGATCTATCGAGTATTGAACTCAGTTTCCCGAGATTATCCTCGAGCGTAGGTCAGATTATCCACGTGTTACTGAGCAGTGCGCCGAGTCCCTAAGACTCTCGACTCGCATGGCTTAATCGAACTCCAATAGCGGTCGCCTCCGGCAGGATCAACCGGAGTTGTGTGTCGTTTGACACGATTCTGCTGATCCTTTCGGACGATCGATGCTGAAATATTTCATTCACGCTTTCTATTGACGGAGGAGTGACATATGCACTCCTCGCAAACATTGGTTCACCTCCTCAGCCCCGAGCGAGCGGCCGAAGCCGGTTTCTCGGAACCGCACGTCCTTGGCCTACGAATCGTGGATGAGTGGGTTCATCGCCTTACGGCTCTCCACCCTACGCCTGATTCGCCGGCAGGCTCCCCAATTGGGGTCCCTATATCAAGATGACTAGGTGCTTCATTCTGCGCCGAAGAACTGACGAAGCATTGGGTGCATCTCCATCGCTTGTTCTTTCTGAATCTGTTCGTACGTACGCAGGATGATTCCCACGGCCAGAAGCAGGCCCGTTCCCGTCGCATTACCTACGGTTCCCAGTAGGTCAGCACCCGCTGCAAGCAGCCCTACGAAGGCACCTGAGAACAGGGTCACGGGTGGAATATATCTCATCAGGATCTTCTCGAGAACTTGAGGACTTTTACGGAATCCAGGAATTTGCATACCTGTTCGTTCAATCTGTTTAGCAACGTCCTTGGCCCCCATGTTCGTTGTTTCAATCCAGAATTTCGCGAATACCATTGAGCCGAGCGTCATGATTGCTACGTAGAGGAAGACGTGCAGAAGTATCTGTGGAATGGTGTGTCCAAAGGCATCTCCGGTTTGATTGAGTATTGGCATCAACCACGCCTGTACACCACTGACCATTGAAATGTACCATGCAATGCCGTCGGACGGCGCGGTAGCTCCTGGGTCATACTTTCCGATATATTCCGCGATCGAGAATGCCCCCTTTGCTCCAAAGATTGGTACGGTTGACAGAATGTCATGACTCCAGAATAGTAACGTGAACATGTTTACGTTGGCGAGCAGGGCTGCCATGAGAATTACGGGAATGTTCGATGCGTAGACCAACCTTATCGGATATTTTCCACGATGACCTCTCACCTTGCCGTGAGTGAGTGGTAATTCAATCTTCGATGATTCAGCATAGGCAACGATGAGGAACACCAGCACCGATGAGGCTAGTGCGACCAATGGATTGGCGTGTGTGAGTAGAATCAGTTCAAATCCATTTTGGGAGACGAGTTCGGCGTGCGTCGATGATCTGAGCATGTAGAATATCATCGGCAGTGTGCCAGATGGTGGATTTTGGAATCCATAGGCAAGTCCTGGGACCACTTTCAAGGGGGACAAGGTTCCAACGAACGTGCTCTGTGCCACACCTGCTGCGATAAACAGTGAGATACCTGAGCCTATACCCCATTTCGAAACGAGTTCGTCGAGTAGGAAGACAAGGTACGAACCGACGAATAACTGAGCCACGATAATCGTGTTCGCCCAACCTGAACCAATCTGGGCAATGAGGTCGGGATCTGCTTCAAGGAATCCATACACCTGTGGAATAGATTCTACTGGAATCATGATCATGACAAGGATCTTCTGAACTCCTTGGTACACCTGCTTGTCGTCTCCATCTTGCAGGTCGAGTTGGATGATCTTAGCACCTGCGAACAACTGCATGATGATGCTAGCAGTTACGATTGGACCGATACCAAGGTGCATGATTGAACCCGAAGCACCGGCCATGATGGCACGGAAACTCGAGAAGATATCGAGGGCAGTACCTGAGAGCCCCCATATCACGACGTTGGTCATAGCGAAATAGATAATCAGGACCAGCGTGGTGGTCCATAATTTCTGGTTGAATCGAACGTGCCCCTCGGGCTTCTTGATAGATGGATAGACATCAACCATACGTTTGAGAGCATAGAGCCTGGACGACTCCTCTCCGGTATACATCAAACAGGCCAGTGCCAAGGCGACTGCAAGTCCCATCAGCAGCCCCCCGACAAAGAGGAACCCTACGAATCCGGTATCCTTGATTGCCCATACGACTGCTCCTGTGACAAAGGATAGCCAACCGAAGAACTTCCCGTACTTCCCGATGAAACGAACCTCGCTGAGCCCTCCGGGTAATGGCGCCCTTACTGCCCAGAGAATGTAGGCGACATACGGAATGGTTGCCCCGATACCAAGAATGGCACGTGTTTTGAGGCCGGCAAGTTCCTCATCCAGATCTGCATTGAAGAGGTAATCTCTCTGCCAATACAGCAGGAGCCCCCAATAGATGGCTCCGATGGTAGCGATGGCCCAGATGACCGGTTGTCGTTGGGTGGCCATGGCAGTAATCCTCCATTTTTTCATAGATGTTTACTCACTTCATTCCACCAAGGAGTCTACGCTTTGGTTTGCCACCTTTGCCACCCTTCGCAGTCGGACCCAAGGTTCGTGCACCTGAGGATTTACCCTTGGCGGCCTTGGCGGCTGAACCGATGCCCTTGGTGGCAGCCTTCCCCTTCGATTTCTTTGTTGTAGACGAACCGATTGTCTTGGCCTTTGTCTCCTTCTTGGCAGATTTTTGAGAACCGATTGTTTTGGCCTTTTTCTCCTTCTTAGCAGATTTTTGAGAACCGATTGTTTTGGCCTTTGTCTCCTTCTTAGCAGATTTTTGAGAACCGATTGTTTTGGCCTTTGTCTCCTTCTTAGCAGATTTTTGAGAACCGATTGTCTTGGCCTTTGTCTCCTTCTTAGCAGATTTTTGAGAACCGATTGTTTTGGCCT
>Ga0208408_1001979_pt1 | contig 11277 bp, 7 predicted proteins | sample ETNtaG_4_FD_185776 | JGI IMG/M metagenome (GOLD analysis project Ga0208408, IMG submission 185776) | Marine microbial and viral communities from oxygen minimum zone, Eastern Pacific Ocean - ETNP201406SV67 (SPAdes) (version 2) | ecosystem: Environmental > Aquatic > Marine > Oceanic ... | reverse complement strand
GGGTGATCCGAAATTCGGGGTGGTCACCGTTGGTCCTGTCTACACCTACGTCAAGGAAGTCCTGCCCGAGGCAACAATCCTCAAGCTTTCCTCGTCCTTTCCCCTGCCGGAGGAAACGCTACGGAAATTTTGTGACTCGGTGGATCGTGTGTTCGTGGCCGAGGAACTTGAGCCGGTCATCGAGCTTGCGATGCTGGCAATGGGATTGGAGGTTGAGGGCAAGCAGCTTTTTCCGCGCACCGGTGAATTTTCTCCGGAAATCGTGAGCAGGGGTTTTGAAAAAGCTGGGCTGCTGGAAGCTAATGAAGACCAGGATGACTGGGAAATTCAACCCATGGTGCGGCCTCCTGTACTCTGTGCAGGATGCCCCCACACCACCAGCTACATGGCACTCCGGGCCCTGGAAGCACGGGTGGCCGGAGATATAGGATGCTACACCCTGGCGGCAGTGGAACCGCTGAGGGCCATCGACACCACTGTGGCCATGGGTTCCAGCATTGCCAACGCCCTGGGGATGGCCAAAGCAGGTTGTGAGACAAAACCGATTGTGGCAACCATCGGCGATTCGACCTTCCTCCATTCCGGTATTCCTCCCTTGATCGATGCGGTCTACAACAAGGCCAATATCACCGTCTTGCTGCTCGACAACCAGATCGTTGCCATGACAGGAGGACAGGACCATCCTGGGACCGGAAAGACGCTTCGCGGGGAGGAGACGGAACGTGTCGATTATGCCGAATTGGCAAAAGCCTGCGGAGTGAAATGGATCCGTACCGTCGATTCCTACGATGTGGCGGCGGTGTTGAAAAACCTGCGGGAAGCCGTCGATTACCCGGGGGTCTCGATGCTCATCTCGAACCGGCCTTGTGTGCTGGATCCGGTTAAAATCAAGGGCGAACCGCTGCAGATTAATGCTGCCAATTGCACCGGCTGCCAGTCCTGCATGAACCTTGGCTGCCCATCCCTCAGTTGGAGCGGAGAATTCCACGAGGGACATAACAAGGTTCAGATCGATACGCTTTCCTGCATAGGCTGCACCCTCTGCGCCCAGGTCTGCCCGACCGACTGCATTCGGCCGGTGCTGAAGGAGGCTGCGTGAATCTGTCAACTCACCTTGCGGCAGATCAAGGTCAGGATTCTGAAATCGAGCAAAAACCCGGATTCCAGAAGAAGGGTCCGGTGAATGTGCTGATTGTCGGGGTCGGAGGCCAGGGGGTGATCATGGTCTCCAAAGTCCTGGCCAGGCTTTGCCAGAAATCCGGATTCCAAGTCAAACAGAGTGAAATTCACGGCATGGCCAAGCGGGGCGGAGCGGTTTTCAGCCACGTCCGTTTCGGAGAAGAGGTCTGGTCTCCAACGATCCCGGCTGGCAAAGCCGACATCCTGCTTGCCCTGGAATGGGCAGAAGGCATGCGCTGGCTGCGATATTTGAATCCCAAAAAAGGAACCTTCATATGTGACACACAACGGATCGTTCCTCCTTTTGCCTGCCGAAACCGTCAGCTTGGAGCAGAACAGACCTATGCCCGTGAAACCCCTTCGGCGATTTTCGATCGTGTGAATAACGGCTATGCGATTGATGCATCAAGGATGGCAGACGAACTGGGAAACATCCGTGTTGCCAATACACTTTTATTGGGATTGTTGTCCAAAGCACTGGATTTCAGTCAGGAGGAATGGCAGTCGGTGATTGAAGAGTTTGTTCCTCCCAAGACCAAGGAATTGAATCAAAAAGCCTTTCTTCTGGGACGGGACTGGGTAGAGCAAGCCATGGAAATGCCTCAAACCCATGAACCCCTCATGGATCCCGAGATTTCTTTTCTCAACCTACAGAAAAAATCTGAAATTGAATTGGAAATCACTGAGTCCTGGTGCAAGGGCTGCGACATCTGCGTCAAGATGTGCCCGGAACGTTGCCTTAAATTGAATTCGGAACAGGTGGTGGAACTGACAGACGCCAATGCTTGTACCGGATGCCGGATCTGTGAGTGGCTCTGTCCGGATCTGGCGATTAAACTGCACCTGCATTTACCTGAAGAAATCCCAAACTAAGATCATGGCTAAAGTCATTCAAAGCCTTCAGGGCAACCATGCCTGTGCATTGGGTGCCATTGCTGCAGGTTGCCGGTTTTATGCAGGTTATCCGATCACTCCTTCTTCTGAAATTGCAGAGCGGATGGCACTGGAACTACCGAAGGTGGACGGTTATTTCATCCAGATGGAAGATGAACTGGCATCGATGGGAGCGGTGCTGGGTGCCTCAATGGGTGGAACCAAGGCCATGACTGCCACCAGCGGTCCGGGATTTTCACTGAAACAGGAAAACCTGGGCTATGCCTCCGCCGTGGAAATCCCCTGTGTGGTAGCCAACGTCATGCGTGGTGGTCCCAGTACGGGGATGCCGACCCGACCTGCACAGGCGGATATTATGCAGGCACGGTGGGGAAGTCATGGAGATCATCCTGTCATTGTACTGACACCTGATTCGGTCAAGGAAATACATGACCAAACCATACGTGCCTTTGATTTGGCTGAAAGCCTTCGTGTACCTGTGGTAGTGCTCTTTGATGAAGTCCTCGGACACCTCCAGGAAACCTTTGAAATTGATTTAGAAAAAAAGGAAAACAACGTTCAGCGCAAGAAAGCCTCGAAGCGTACCAAGAATTACCAACCCTATGCGATTACCAAAGATGGGGTTCCTCCCATGTCGAGCCCAGGAGATGGACACCGAAGTCATACCACAGGATTGACCCATGCTGAGTCTGGATTCCCAACTCAAGACCCCGTCGTGGTTGATCGCAACATGATGCGGCTGTTGGGCAAACTAGAGAAGCATCGTGAGAAGATTGATGCCTGGGAAGAAGTTGAATGCTCCGATGCAGAAGTCCTCATTGTTTCCATAGGCATCACAGCACGTTCGGCAAAGAGTGCTGTTAGAAATGCCCGCAGGCAGGGGCACAAAGTCGGGCTGTTCCGTCCGATTACTCTATGGCCTTTTCCAGAAACGGCCCTCAAAAAACTGCTCGATGGAGTTCACACTCTTATTGTTCCTGAAATGAATGCAGGACAGTTGGTGCTTGAAATCGAACGTTTCTGCAATGAATCAATAGAACTAAAGCGTCTTAACCGAATAGACGGTGAAGCGATTGCTCCTGGAGACATTCTGAAACTTATTCACCAGGTTTTATAATTCAATCATGAATCAAAAAGAATTCGACCCTCGTGATTATCTGCGACTGAGCCAGTTTCCACATTTTCTCTGTCCGGGTTGTGGGCATGGAATCGCTCTGCGTGCATTAGTGTGGGCCATTCATGAACTGGAAATTTCCATGGATGATATGGCATTTGTTTCAGGCATTGGATGTTCAGGTCGTCTGACTGCATACATTGATTCGAATACCTTTCATGTTACTCATGGACGTCCGATTGCCTTTGCAACCGGACTGGCAATGTCTCGACCTGACCTGAAAGTGGTGGTTATCACGGGTGATGGAGACTGTCTCGCGATTGGTGGGAACCATCTTATTCATGCATGCCGCAGGAACATGGACATGACCTGCATGATGCTGAATAACGAGGTATACGGAATGACAGGAGGGCAGGTCTCACCGACTACTTCTGAAGAACGTTTTACACCAACCACTCCTGATGGAAACATCGAACCGGTTTTCGATGCCTGTGAATTAGCCCGTGCAGCGGGTGCGGGTCTGGTAGGACGCGAAGTGACATTACAAACTCCATCGCTCAAGAACCTGATCCGGGAAGCTCTCCTACACGATGGATTTTCCTTTATTGAAGTGATTTCCGACTGTACCGAAATCTATGGCCGGAAAAACGATCTTGGATCTTCTCCGGAAATGATCCTCAGCCAGAAAAGTTCGATGCGGCCGGATTCCTACGGCAACGTCGTCGATGTCCCCTTCCGTCCGAATTTCATGCAGACCGGGATCCTTTCGAAAAACGAACGTCCTGAATACGGGGAATCGTACCGTCGCAGGATCCTCAAACAACCCCAGGCCGGGGAATGATCACCCTATGAATTCCAGCAAAAACATGAACCCCTTAGGCGGAAAGGAACTTCAGATCCGGCTTGGCGGTGCCGGAGGACAGGGACTGCAACTCTGTGCGGCGCTGCTGACGCAGGCCCTGGCCCTGGAAGGAAAACACGTGTCCCAGTCACAGAGCTACGAACCGACTTCCCGGGGGGGACTGAGCCGCTCCGACATCGTTGTCGCGGACCAGACTCCCGACTTCCCACTGGTCACTGATCTGGACCTGCTGCTGCTGCTCGACCAACTGGCCGTTGAATCCTCCATGCCTCTGCTTAAAAAGGAAGGCACCGTGCTCGTAGACAGCAAGCGGGTTCCGGAACTTCCACAAGGTGCTTTCCGCTGCCGTTCCTTCCCATTCGTCGAAAAGGCCCGTGAACTGGGCAACGAAAGAATTGCCAACATGATCGGCCTCGGCGCCCTCTGCGGAATCAGTAGCCTCTGTGCAAGAAAATCCCTGGAAACCACCTTGAAGCAGAAAAGCCCTTCACGTTTTCTGGAACTCAACCTAAGCGCCCTGGATCTTGGATTTGCGATGGCTTTGAGTTGAATCTACCTATTTCTTTTTCCTAATTCATGATTCGATATGAATCAGAATTAAACATGAATGGATGTCAAAAAATCTGATTTAGATTTGTGCATTTATGGTTTTGTAAAAAAAGTGAATTAAATCCATCGATGCTTATATTTTTTTAATAAATGATAAAAATTTTTTCTACTGGACTTGTGATTAATTTTTGATTTATAAAAGATTCTTAATCCAAATTAATATTTATTATTTGATGTCATGAATTTAACAGAACAAATCCTTCACCGTAAGAAGCAGCCTCAGGAAGGGTATTCCACGAAACGTACATCAGCCTGGGCTGAAGTAGATGCGGAAGGACGACTGGTGCTTCCCCCGGAGGTGGTACAGGGATTCGGTTTGAAGCCTGGAGCGAAGATGCGTCTGGATGAAGGGGAGAACCATTTCAGCCTGCACCGTCCGCTGACTCAGTTGACCAAGATTTATGTGGAACCAACGGTGGCCTGCAATCTGGACTGCATCACTTGCTTCCGCAACGAGTGGGACCAGCCTCTAGGCCGGATGAACGATGCCACCTTTGCCCGGGTGCTTGAAGGCGTGCAGGCGATGGACCCCAGGCCCTCGGTTTATTTCGGCGGAATCGGCGAACCGCTGTTCCATCCCCGCACACTCGACTGGATTGAACAGGCGAAAGCGCTTGGAGTGAAAGTGGAGTTGATCACCAATGGCACGATTCTGAATGAAAAAACATCACGCCGTTTGATCGATTCCGGACTGGACATGCTTTGGGTATCCCTGGATGGGGCATCCGAGGAAACCTATGCAGATGTGAGGCTCGGCGCAGAGTTGCCCAGAATATTAAAGAACCTGAGGCGTTTTGTGAAAATGCGTCCCGCAGGTCATTATCCGAAGCCGGAACTGGGCATCGCCTTTGTGGCGATGAAACGCAATATTACGGATCTCCCCGAGGTGATCCGACTCGGAAAGTCACTCATGGCCAAGCATTTCACCGTGAGCAACCTGCAGCCTGCGACTGCGGACATGCAGGAAGAAGTGCTCTACTCCCAGGCCATGCACAACATCGCCTTTCTCCAGGGAAGCCACCTTCCAGGCCTCAGCTTGCCCAAAATGGATTTCGACCAGACAACCCGGGAGGCGCTCTTCAAAGCCTTCAACAGTCAGCTCAATGTGAAGTTTGCAGGCAACAACTGGGGAGGTGCGAGCGATACCTGCAACTACATTGAAAACGGGACCCTCTCGGTCGCCTGGACCGGAGACGTGAGTCCGTGCTGGCCTCTGATGCATACCCACACCAGCTACCTCCATGGTAAGCCCCGGCTTTCCCGCAAACATGTGATCGGCAACGTCAAGGACCGTTCCCTGGAGGAACTCTGGATGAACCCGGAATACGTGGCGTACCGCGAACGACTGCACAACTTCGTCTTCGCCCCTTGCAGTTTCTGCGGGGGCTGTGATCTTTCAGAACAGAATGAAGAGGACTGCTTGGGCAACAACGAAGCCCCGGTCTGCGGAGGATGCCTCTGGGCTCAAGGCATCATACAATGCCCCTGAACGGGAAGGACCGAACACATCGGCTGATCCCCGTTCATAGAAATTAACCTAGACGCACTCAGATGCCGTTCGTTGGGCAAACCTGTTTGGAGATCAACCTCGAGGAAGATCTGGCAGAGGCCTTCATGCGGCAATTCTCGATGAAAAACCGAGAATAAGGGCTTAACCGATCACTACTCGATTCAAGAAAATCTTTTTAACAATAGAAAAGAAGACGGAGGTCTTGAAACCCCCGCCTTGAGATGAAGGGAATCAGATGATTTCAAGTTCCTTCAGTTTGGACTCAGGAACCACGCCGTTGACCCAGCCACGTTTTTCGTAATATTCCGCCAGCATATCTTCGAGTTCACAAACCTGGCCTTCCGAACCCGATTGGTCTGAGGGTTCACTGGTGAAACGATCTGGAAGAGTGTCGCTGCCTTCTGCATGTCCGGCAAGGTTGTTGAAATGCCGTTCCAGGTTGTAAATCCGTTCCCCGGTCTTCAACACATCTTCCGCCGTGAAGGGAATACCGACCATCGCCGAATACTGTTGGGCGTATTCATCCGCACCTTGGGCAAACGCGCTGAACTTGCAGATGTTCATGCTGTCGGAGAAGGCGTGTACGTTCTGAAAGATCATCGTCAGTTCGCCTTTGCCTTTCCAGTCGAGTGGATCGACTTTGAGAGAACCGAAAGGCATCACACCTAGTTCGGCTGCCGGGGTGTAGGCACGCAGGTGGCAGGCGCCACGGTTGGAGGTGGCATAGGCGATGCCCATACCTTTCAAACCACGGGGATCATAGGCCGGAATGGCCTGGCCTTTGACAGACATGGCGATTTCCCCATGTCCGAAAGATTCTGCCGCACGGGCCGCACCTTCGGCGAGTTGGTCTCCTACTCCTTCACGAAGGGCGATCTGATCCACGAGGGCCACCATCCCTTCACCATCGCCCCATTCGAGGCTGCCGCCGTTGGCATAGCCTTTCTGACAGGCTTCCTGGTAGACCGAGACAACATTACCCATTTCGATGGTGTCGAAACCATAATCGTTGCACTGGTCAATCAGCTTGGCAATCGCGTTGACATCACTATTTCCGCAGTTGGATCCAAACGCCCAGGAGGATTCATATTCCAGGGATTCCATGCGCAGTCCTTTCCAGGGCCCTTCCTTGACTTCCACTTCCTTCTTGCAGGCCACCGGACAGGCATGGCAGGTGGGATCACCGACGAGAACGTTTTCCTTGACGTATTCTCCACTGGTTGGTTCCGCGCCGTCACCGAATGCCGTCTTCTGGCTGTTTTTAGTGGGCAGGGCGCCGATGCTGTTGGTGATGTTCATCAGCACATTGGTTCCGTATACCGAGAGGCCACCCTTGCGCGGACTGGTGATGTTCTCTTCCGCCATAATCGTGGAAAGGGCACGTTTCTGTGCTTCCTTCCACTTATCCCGGTCCGCGGTACGAACGATCGCCTTTTTAGCATTGATCACAATGGCCTTAAGGTTTTTACTTCCACCAACACAACCGGTGCCCCCGCGTCCACTGGCACGGTCGTTCTCGTTGACCCAGTTGGCGAAGCGGGAGAGTTTTTCCCCTGCCTGGCCGATGGCAATCACCGAGAGTTCTTTCTCACCATACTGGTTCTGGAAGAATTTGACCGTCTCATGCACCCCCTTGCCCCAGAGTTCCGAGGCATCCAATAATTCCACTTTGTCTGATGTGACGTAGGCATAAACCGGATTCTCGGACTTTCCTCTGAAAATCAAACCATCAAACCCTGCCCAACGCAGTCTGGCTGCACTCCAGCCGCCGTGATGACTGTCCGTGACCGTGCCCGTCAAAGGGGACTTGGTGACCACCGCCATCCGGCCGCTCATGTTGGCTTCTGAACCCGTCAGCGGACCATTCATGAAACAAAGGATGTTCTCCGGAGAAAGCGGATCGACTCCTGGACCATTGTCGAAGACGTACTTGACTCCCATTCCACGACCGCCGACGTATTTGAGCTTCCACTCCTCCGGGGAGTCATTGTATTCCACACTGCCTGTGCTTAAATCGATAGAACCTAACTTGTTTGCATATCCTCCGAGCATATAATCCTCCAAAAGCTGAGATGGTCGTTAATCACATTAAATGAAATATTTAACATTAATTTCCATGTTTATATTTCAAAATCATATTTAATAATCATGAATTAGTTTTAGGAAATTATTTTAAATTTTCATCACTCATCTTCTTTGATGAACTTTCAACAATAAGTATCTCCAGGTGAAATAGGTGTCAATTCAGAAATCCATATATTATAGGATCCTTTCTTTATTTAGACCGAATGCATCGAATATCAATAATATTTATTTTTTATGATATTAGTTATTCATGAATACTTAATTTATTGAACTTTAATTTAAAGGATTGAGATGAAGGATAAATTGGATTTTTTATCTTTTTTTCCAAAAAAACAGGAATCATCTCGATTGATGAAGAATCTGAGGGTCATTTGATCCAGAAGGAACATCTTTTCAGTTGACATGCATCCTGGCTTTTCGATAATTCTTCCGGATCAGCTGACAGATTGGAGATGACCATGAAAGAAAGACCTTTCATCATTGCGGGTGGAGGAATCGGAGGGCTGGCAACGGCACTGGGGCTGGCCCGGGTGAGGAAACATTCTCTGGTGCTCGAACAGGCAGATAGGTTTGGAGAAATTGGAGCAGGAATCCAGATCGGACCGAATGCATTCAACTGCTTTGACTACCTTGGCATTGGAGAGGCCCTCAGGAATAAAGCCGTCTACATCGACCGGCTGCGACTGATGGATGCACTATCAGGTGAAGAAATCTGCCACATCCCTCTAGATGTATCTTTTCGAAATCGATTTGGAAATCCCTATGCGGTGGTACACCGGGCCGATCTGCACGGAGCACTTGCAGAGGCCTGCAAATCCAGTGGTTTCGTGGAAATGCTCACCTGTCATGCTGTTTCAGGATACCATCAGCAGGGAGAGTCCGTCCGGGTCAGCATTCAAAACCGCGAGGAACTCGAAGGCTGTGTTCTGATCGGAGCCGATGGACTGCACTCCGCGGTTAGGAAACAGATGCACGGTGATGAACCTCCCCGGGTTTCCGGCCACACCACTTACCGTTCTGTGATTCCAACTGAATCCATGCCCGAAGACCTGCGCTGGAACGCCGCAACTCTCTGGGCGGGTCCCAAATGCCATATCGTGCATTATCCCCTGAAGGGATGGAAGGTTTTCAACCTGGTCGTCACCTTTCATAATGACGTCCGGGAAGCAGTCGCAGGAAAACCAGTTTCCCGTGAAGAGGTGGAACGTGGATTCGAACACATCCATCCTCGTCCGAAACAAGTCATTGAGCATGGGAAAGACTGGAAACTCTGGGTCCTCTGTGACAGGGATCCTGTTCAACATTGGGTGGATGGAAGGGTTGCATTGCTAGGTGACGCGGCTCATCCGATGCTTCAGTATTTTGCTCAGGGAGCCTGTATGGCTCTGGAAGACGCTGTCAGTTTCTCCCATCGCTGTGGAACCGAAGGCGATCTTGACAAGGCACTTGCGCTTTATCTTGAGGACCGCATGGTTCGAACCTCCAGGGTGGTCATCGACTCGAGGTTGATCGGAGACCACATCTATCACCCTTCCGGGGCTGCAGCAGCATTACGTAATTCGGTGATGCGTTCTCTCTCTACGGAACAGTGGTACGAAAAACTGGGCTGGCTTTACGACGGTGGACGACCCAAGAGTTAGATGTATACAATTCCTTTATGTAAAAAAAGGTAGGGGCCTTGTGCACCCCCTCGGGGGCTATCCACCTTCGGTATCCAGTTTCTGCATCTCGATCAGGCCTGTGTAAAGCACCTAGTTAGTTACATGCCTCACCGTTACACCTGAGTGTATTATGTCGGGATGGGAGCGTCAAAAACTACTTTGTATGCGAAGGGTGGCCTGAAGCTCTTGTTGGAAGTCAAACCGTGCTTGGAACTATTTTAGGGTGGGTAGCTCACAACCCCACGCTTCGATTTGGATCAACTCTCGATGGGAACCTGTTACGTCAGTAACCTCGTTTCTTAGTGTACTCTATGATCTAGTTATCTAATCGTTCTTGCTGGTAACCAGCATCAATAGCACTTGATCGGGTTTTACTCCTCAGGCTCCCAACCCGCCTTGATAAGCCCCTCGATGATGATGTCCGCAAGCGAGGAGTTTGGGACAAAGATGCTACGGTAGTTGTTGCGGGTTTTAAGGTTGGGACGCATGGCTATGTATCGCTCCAGCGCAGCTTTAGCATCTAGAGTTTTTCCTAAATGTCCTAGTACGGCCGCACGAAACCCTAGGAGGTGACCCTGACCAGGATGACGGTGTGAAGCCTTCTCAACGGCCTCATATGCCTTTTCATATTTTCCCTGTCCAAGGTAGGCAAAGAACAGCGCAGTATAAAATAGGCTTAAATCTGGGTCCGCTGGACTGAGTTCAAAGGTCTTGAGGATCGCCCGTTCGCCTTGCTGGTAATCCCCGGAATGGACTTGGGCCATCCCTTGCCGAAAGTAACTTAAAGCAAAACTGGGATTGAGCTTTACCGCTCGCTGGCCGTAATCCCTTGCGCTGTCATGATCTCCGCGAAAGAAATAAGCCGTGGCAATGCTCGTTAGAGCCAGAGGGTTTTCAGGATTCAAAGCCTCCGCCCTACGGCCGTCAGCCAACATCCCATCCAGAGTTTGCTCTGAGTCTTTCGTAATACGTTGAACTAATTCCCAAGCTCCGCAAAATGAGAGGTAGGCATGAGCATCCGAAAGGGTTGGGTCTAAATAAACAGAACGCTCGAAGTGTGAACGTGCCATTGAAAGCATGGGGTCTTCGTGGTCAATCCGCTGACGCTCGTTTATGCACCGCAGTCCTTGCAGGTATTCCTCCCACGCGCTAAGGCTCTTTGGACGCTTGCGGATAAGCCGATTTTGTTCATAGCCCGTGACCGAAGGGGCAACCCTCCGTGCAATCGCTTCTGAGACTTCATCCTGGACATCGAAGATATCCTCCAGCGTGCGATCCCACTTTTCTGACCAGAGGTGGTGATCCTCCTGGGCATCAATCAATTGAGCCGTAATCCGTAATCGATTTCCTCCTTTTCGAACAC
>Ga0208408_1001976_pt1 | contig 11282 bp, 13 predicted proteins | sample ETNtaG_4_FD_185776 | JGI IMG/M metagenome (GOLD analysis project Ga0208408, IMG submission 185776) | Marine microbial and viral communities from oxygen minimum zone, Eastern Pacific Ocean - ETNP201406SV67 (SPAdes) (version 2) | ecosystem: Environmental > Aquatic > Marine > Oceanic ... | reverse complement strand
CGGTAGCATTTTTCCAGGTGGTTGTGGTAAATTGTATCCAACCAGTCAATTGGCAATATTGCTACCGTGTTGACCAGTGGCTCTTGCCAGAAGTTGAACAAGGATATAAATTATGGACAGGGCAGACAACCCCGTACCAAACTGAAAAGGATTATCTTAAGAACCTCCCCTCTAAATAGTTAAAGGATATACCTTTGATTGATGGCTTTTAATAACATCCATACAAATCAACAAATTAAAAATGGAATGCCTCCTGGTAATGGAGGGGATTGGAGTAGAAGAAGATGGACTAGAATTTCTCAGATGACTGGTAATTATAACCAGTGGTTCTTAGAGGAAACTTTTAGGTCTCCTAATTTTGATGGCAAACAAAATAAAATAAAGATGATACAGATAAAATGTCCTCAACATATTGTGGATTCTATAAATCTTCTTTATCATAAGGATGTTAGATGGAAAAAGTATTTGCCTGGTGGCACTAGTCAAAATACTAATACTAAATTTGAAGCATATAAAGGTGCAGCGAAACCTCCTTCTGATGGTGATTTATATGTAGATACAATGTGGCCATGGACTACTGGGTGGCAAGAAAGTCATACTTTTAAAAAAGATATAAAGGAAAGATACCAGATAATAAGATTCATAGCAAGCGGTAAGACAGAAGCTTCTGCTAATGTTTCTGCTGCTGCTATGACAAAATTACAAGAGACTGGTTCTGCTATTGTTTTTAGACATGTTATTATAGGCAATCTTAAAAATCCTAAGAATGCAATGGACATTGCAAAGCATAAATCATGTAGGGAAGAGTTAGATGCTGAATGGCGATCAGTAGCAGGAGTTCCGTGTGATATGGGATGGATAGAGAACTTCTATAAGCAACAGAAAGCATTGATGTCAGCTCTTTCTGCAAAATCAGGTAGTAATCAATTTCAAGAGTTTCAACGTGATGGTGATTTCATGAAGTTTATCATGGATGAATGGATAGGTTCCAAAAATCCTTCAGGAATTAAAGGAAAAGATAACTGGAACCCTGCTGATATATGGTTGATAAAAAATGAGAATCAACATATCAGAACTCTAAGAGCTCTAATGAGTTCACCTACCAATGGGAATACACGTTTTAGAAAGAGATTGTTTGCATCAAAGATAGATCAGTTTAATGTTAAGATGAGACATCTGTTTGAGACTAAAGAGATCTGGGGAATATCTTTGAAATTGGTTACTCAGAAAGAAGCGAAGTGGGAATTTGTAAACGTTGATGATGCTTACTTTGCATCACTAGAGAATAAACAATTTAAGTTAGGTACTAGATCTTATAAACCAGTATGTAAATTATCCACACAAACTAAAGACGGTGCTGAGATATTTACTACTCAGGATAGTATTCTTTGGGTTATTGATGGTGACGCACAGTATAAGTTTCAGGTTAAAGCAAACACTAGTACTAAGAGAGACAATTTAAAATATGAAGCAACCCAAAAAGGATTTGGTGCTGCTAGATTAGGTAAGGCAACAGCAGAATATGTTGAAGGACTTATTACAGCATATAGATCTAGGCATTTCAATGCAAAATACAAAGATTTTGAGAAATCAAACTCAGAATATCCTTATACTGGTGATGAATTTGCTGAATGGAAAGATAAGATTACTGAAATGGCAACGTTCCTTGACAACCAAGGAGTTGATTTGGATGGAGTTAAACCAGAAGATGCTTACAATAGAATAATAGGAGCACAAGTAAATACTCCTCATGTTGCTAACAGTAAAGTCATGCAAATGGCATGGTTATGTAATATACTTTCTATTCAAAAGAATGGTGATGATAATATTGATGAGTTTCTTACTGACTTAGTGTTTATGTCTAAGAAAGAAGGTAAACAATATGGTCCTTTCTTAAAGTTGTACTGATGTCTAAGAATACTCACCTAGAACACTTAGAAGATAGCATCTTAATTGATGGTACAGCAGGTGCTAAGGATGCTTTTGTATTCTTAGATGATCTCGCACGATCATTTAGTGGTAATACTAGCAGTAGCTTTACTGTTACTACAAAATGGGATGGTGCTCCTGCTATATTCTGTGGATTATATCCAGGAACAAATTCTTTCTTTGTTGGTACTAAATCAATTTTTAATAAGGATGCTAAGATAAATTTTACTAACGAAGATATTGAACGTAATCATGGTCATGCTCCAGGACTAGTAAAGAAATTAAAAGATGCTTTAAAGTATCTTCCTGCACTGGGTATTAAGGGTGTTGCACAGGGAGATTTATTATTCACTGATGATAAGGGAACAGATATAATAAATGGTGTAAGTAATATAACTTTCAAACCTAATACTATTACATATTCTGTTGCTCAAGGTGATGCTTTATACAATAAAGTTAAACAAGCAAAGATAGGAGTAGTATTCCATACATTCTATGAAGGACGTAGTATTGAATTTTTAAGTGCTAAGTTTGGATTTGATATATCTAAATTAAAAAAGAATACGGATATATTAGTTCTGAGTGCAGAGACAGGAGAACTTGGTAACGATACTTTATTAACAAAAGGAGAGAAGAATACTTTAATTGGGTTAAAGCAAAGGAGTACTAGACTTGTTAATAGTGCTTCTCCATTTTTAGATATTGTTTCTGAACAGATTAAAGCAAACGATCAATTAACTGTTGGACCTAAGTTGAAGGTATTTTTTAATAAGTATATTAGAGATGCAGTTGCTGTTCCTGCTGGTAATTTATTTGTAAAACAATTTACAACTTATTGGGAGGGAGAACTAGGTAAGGCAGTTGGTAAACTAAAGGCACCTAAAGCAAAGGCAGCAAAGCTTCAGAAGATGTACGATGGACTTGATATAATTGAAAAGAATAAATCATCCTTAGCTAGTACTGTTGATCTTTATAAAATCATACAAAATTCTAAGTCAATTTTTATTAAGAAATTAGAGAAAGGAGAAAGATTTGGTACGTATCTTAGAACTGAGGATGGACTTGAGATGACATCTCCAGAAGGATATGTTATAATAAGGGATGGTACACACGCTCGTAAATTAGTCGAACGTGCTAGATTTAGTGCTGCTAACTTCAAGAAGGATACTCTTCCAACTAAGAAATGGGTGGAAGGTGATGCAAAGTAAACGAATAGTGTTTACATTTGGTAGATTTAATCCACCAACTACAGGACACTTGAAACTTATAGAGGCAGTTGCTAAAGAAGCAGGTACTGATGATTATGTTATTGTTCCTACTAGATCATTTAAAAAGGATAAGAACCCATTGAAAATTGATATTAAAATTGAATGGATGAAGAAGATGTTTCCTAAACATGTAAAGAATATAATAACTTCTCCAGATCTTAATCTTATTATTAAGGTCATGCAATCTTTTCAGGGAATACCTCCTGATGGTTATACTGATGTGTGTATGGTTGTTGGATCTGATAGAGTTCAGGACTTTACTACCTTATTAAACGAGTATAATAGAGATCCTAATGATCCAGATAAGACAGTAGAATACGCCTTTAAAAGTATAGAGGTTAAGTCAGCAGGAGAACGAGATCCTGATAATGATAATGATGTTTCTGGTATGTCTGCTAGTAAAATGAGAGGATATGCTAAAGATGGTAAGTGGGACAAATTTCAAGATGCTCTTAGTGGATTATTAAGTGCAGGTGATGCAGCAAAACTTATGAGAGATGTTCGTAAAGGTCAAGGTTTATGAAGAACTTTAAGAAGCTACGAGAAGAGGCATTGCGTCAACAGGTTAGACATGATGATGTCTTCCGAAAGGGTATTCCTACTACATTAAATGATCGTGATTGTCGAAGTCTTATGGCAGAGATTGCATCGGCACTACCTAGTAATTTTAAATGAAAGACTTTAGAGATATTAAAAAAGTAGCAGACCAGCAACGTTTTCGCCTTAAAGAAGTTTATCAACCAGGAGATCTAGTGTTTAACACTAATACTGGGGACAAGGGAGTGGTACATAGATCTGGGGTGAACTATGTTATTGCTGTCACTGAAGAGGGTAAAATGTTTCGTGCTTGGGTAAAAGATATACGTGAAGTACAAGAGACTATAAATAAAGAAAGGAAAAGTAGTATCTTTACAAATAATGGAAAGGCAGAAAACAACGACTGACATTAAGCATAACGATGATTTCTCGGAAGCACTGATTGAATCCTATGGTCGCTGGATGGACGGCGGCGGATTTGGATGGCATCTTCATGAAAAAGAAGAGGTTGTTGAAGCAATCCCTGCTCCCGTGAAAAAAGAACTAGCAACACCCGAACGTGCTGGTGGTGCTGATGCTTCCACATCAATTCCTGATCTTTCTGGTAAGGAAGAGAAGAGTGATGAAGGTGGTAAAGATATTAAGGCAGCAGCTGGTGCTCCTGACCCTGCTGCTAATCTTCGTACAGGTCAAGGTATGAAGTATTCCATTGGAGCAGAAATTAAAGATATTACGAAGGTAGTTGCTAAAGAATCTTGGGACTCATGCCCTAAGTGTGGTGGTAAAGGATGTTCTAAGTGCCAGGAGGAAGATACGAATGATGTGAAGAAAGAATCTTACACCTTTGAACTCAATGGTGTTGAGTATGTTTTTGAAGCAGAGAAAAAGAAACTTGATCCCGTAGGTAAGGCATCTGCCGACATCGACAACGATGGTGATGTAGATAAGTCTGATAAGTATCTACATGCCCGTCGAAAGAAGATCACTAAGATTATCGGTACTAAGAAGAAGATGAAGGAGGAAACCGAAAAAAAGTGAAGACGGCACACGTTGAAGTGATGCCTGACATCGAAGACGGTGCCGAGATGAACAAAACGGAAAAGAAAAAACATAAGAAGTACGTTTTGAAAACAGCAGCAAAGCATAGTATGGATAAATAGTTCATGCACTATGCTATGAACTCATGCTATCTTTCCTACTCCCACTAGCATCAAAAATTGTGAATGATGCCGTTGCTAAGATCCCCGAGAATGAGGAACTTGGTGAAAAACTAGTTGAATTGTGCCTTGTTATTCTGAAGAAGGCAGTAGCTTTGACTAAAACTACCATGGATGACGAACTCCTTTCCGTAGTTGAGAAGGCAATCCTTGCCCGAGAAGATGGACTCGAAACGGAGTAATCTATTATAGGGGATCTTAGGGTCCTCTATTTTTATAAATACAATATAGAAAAGTAATCTACTGGAGCTCCAATGTCCCTATACGGAAAGGATGACAGCAATGCTAATAAGGCGAAAGCAGGCCTTGGTGTTGCGGCGTCATCACAAGCAAAGCAAACAATTTTTATTGACGACACTGAAGCAGCACTTGCTGAAAATAAAGCACGTGGTCTAAATGCTCCTGGTTGGTGGTCTTATTTCACTTATACTGATGCTGATGGTTTCACTCGTCATAAAGCAGAGATGCTAGTATCAATTACTGATCCTGAAGCTAACGCTTCCGAGACTCAGACAGATGACGCTGCTGCAGCAGACGTAAGTGTATTGATTGACATCCAGACACAACCAGTAGATACTGCTGTTGCTGTTGATGCCGCTCTACAACTTGTTCTTGCTGCTACCGCTACTCCACCTGGAGATGCTTCTGTTCTCACCTTCCAATGGCAGAAGAAATCTGGCAAGCGTTGGAACAATGTCTCTGGTGCTACAGGCACTACATTCGATATTGCTACCTATGCTGCCACTGACGCTGGTTCCTACCGTGTCAAGATCAACTCCACCAATGGTGCTGCTGAGAAAATCTCTGCTACTGCTGTTGTAACAACGAGCTGATGAGGGATGTTATTTGATGAATTGACCCAAGATAATTGGGTAATGTTTGCTATTAAACATTATGATAATCCTACTTCTGTCACGTATAGTGACTTTGAAGAAGATCTAAATAGAATTAAGTATATCAAAAGACTACTACGTCGTCATGATACTACTGGTGAACTGAAATCACATCTTATATTAAATCACATTATTGTGATGTATAATGTGTTTGATGACGCCGCTACGCCTTTACTTTTTTATAAGATAGAGGCGACGTACTGGTCAATTTTAAAAGCATTTATGCTTTTCTTAAATAGATTACCCGAAAGTTTAAACGTTGATGTAAATCAAGAATGTCTGAAGCAACTGAATCTAATTTGAATGAAATGATGGCAGGAGACGGTTCAGGCCTTGCCCTGCCACCAGCTTTTGTATTTGTAAATACCAAGAAACGTAAAACCTACGGTAAGAAAGGTAATGATTCAGTTGATGGAAGAACTAAGGGTGCCAAAACAATGCTCTCTCGTATTACTAAAAGGAAAATGAATAAAGAAGAAACTATACCTGCTGGATACACTGCTAGGGTTGATATAGAATCTATCGAACCTATTATTTCTGAATCTGTGCCCTCGGAAACTGAGAGAGCACAGAAACAGATTGGTCAGATGAAAAAACTGAACCGCTCTAAGGATCTTCAGAAGAAGCGTGATGACGCTAAGACAAAAATGATGAATAAGACCAAAGAAATGGACACACTTATGAAGGCACGTCTTTCTGATTTTAAAAAGAAAGCGCATGACCAAACTAAAAAATTGAAAAAAGAAGAAAATACTATTGATGATACTGTGATTATTGAAAATACTGACGCTCTTCAAGTTGCTCTACAGGTTGCAACTCAGGAACTTAATCCTGCTGGCGAGACATCATTTGCTAAGATTGATTTTTCTGATGGTACTACACAGAACCTAGATAGCTTCTCTGCCAAGCGTATTGCTGCCACCTATGCTCAACTGGATGAACCTAAGCAACAGCAGTTCCGCTACATGCTAAACAAAGATGCTGTTACTTACCAATCAGCACTAGACTTTGCTATTAGGAATAACTAGAGTGTATAAATACGTGAGTATTAATACGTATATCGGAATGTAGCATATGGGATTCGGTCATGGTAAGATAGCAGTTTTAGAAAGTAAATTTGACATTTATGAAGATCTTTCTAAAGAGATGCTTGACAAACTAGAACGAGCAGTAGGTACAATCTCAGAAAACAGCAACAGAGTTGCTGTTATCTTGGAGCGCCATGAAGGCCGTCTGGACGAAGCCCAGCGCGCTGATAAACTCATCATCGGTATGCTTGATGAGATGAAAGAAAGATATGAAAAAAATACTGAAGCAATTAATGCTAGGATCAATAAAATCCAGAAAAGGGTAGATCATAATGCCAAGTTTGTTGTAGGTGCTGCCGCTGTGATTGCCACCCTTGTGTCAGTATTGCATGTGTCCCCATCTGTGATTGAAGTCTTGACACCACAGGCATCTTCTAGTAGTATGGATGCAGTGAATCCCGTACTTCGTGAATTTTCTTGATACTAAGTATATACAACTAGTTTCACCACAACTCAACAAATTTGTACGTAAGAATGATCGAACGTATAACTTTCGTTGTCCTTATTGTGGCGACTCTAGAAAGTATCAGAACAAAGCACGTGGGTATTTCTTTAAGATTAAGAATGATTTCGTGTTTAAGTGCCACAACTGTGGTGTGGGACGAACGTTCACTAATTTTTTAAAAGACCAAAGTCCTATGCTTCATGACCAGTATGTCATGGAGAGATACAAAGAAGGACTGACGGGTAAAGGTACACAGACGGCGAGTCCGAAGTTCGACTTCAAAAAACCAGTCTTTAAAACATCAAATGTACTAGATCTTACACCTATTTCTGAGCTAAATACAGAACACCCCGCCCGAGACTATCTTGAGCGACGAAAAATTGAAGACCTAAATTTATTCTATTATTGTCCTAAGTTTAAGGACTGGACTAATCGTCAGAAGAAAACGTTTGATACTCTTCGCCAAGATAGTGCTCGAATTATAATCCCATTAAGGGATAAAGATGGAACCATGTTTGGTTTCCAGGGAAGATCTCTTGCCCCTAAAGCTAAGATCAGATACATTACAATTATGCTAGATGATTCCATGCCTAAAGTGTATGGACTAGATCGAGTTGACCCCACCAAGGAAGTATATGTCACAGAAGGACCATTTGACAGTCATTTCATTACCAATGCTATTGCTATGTGTGGTAGCGATGTTAACCTTAGCTCTTACGATTATAAATTCGTATACACCTTCGACAACGAACCCAGATCGAGAGAGATTGTTGCTAAAATTGGAGTAGCGATCAAGGCAGGTCATAAGGTAGTAATCTTCCCAAAAAGTATCAAAGAGAAAGATCTCAACGACATGGCACTCGCTGGACATGACGTTCAATCTCTGGTAGAATCACACACATACAGCGGACTAGCAGCCACCCTTAAACTAAACGAATGGAAACGAGTATGATCAACGTACAGAAGCGAGATACCTCTGTCGAACCCTTGAACCTTGATAAGGTTCACACAATGGTTGAGGAGGCATGCAAGGACCTCTCAGGCGTCTCTGCTTCTCAGGTAGAGATGAACAGTGGCATTCAATTTGAGGATGGCATCACTACAGAACAAATCCAAGAGATTCTTATCAGATCTGCTAGTGATTTGATCACTTTGGATAATCCTAACTACCAATTTGTCGCCGCTCGTCTTCTTCTATTTGGTCTTCGTAAGCAGGTATTCAATAAGAATGTCTGGAAAGAAGGTATGCCTAATGTGTTTGATGTAGCATTGTATAATGTTACAGTCAACAAAGTATATGATGAGGATATTTTAGATAAGTACACTGACGAAGACTGGAATAAAGTTGATACTTGGATCGATCATGATCGTGATTATCTTTTTACCTATGCTGGTCTACGTCAGGTAACTGATAAGTATTTGGTACAGGATCGTAGTAGTGGCGAAACCTACGAGACTCCTCAGTACATGTACATGATGATTGCTTTGACTCTATTCGCTGATTATCCACTTGCTACAAGACTCGATTATGTTAAACGATACTACAACGCCATCTCCAAACACAGACTCAACATCCCAACACCGATCATGGCGGGTGTTAGAACACCCCTTCGTCAATTTGCATCTTGTGTTCTGGTTGATATTGATGACACCCTCGATAGTATCTTTAGCAGTGATATGGCTATTGGCAAATATGTCGCACAGAGGGCTGGTATCGGTATTAATGCGGGTAGAATCCGTGGAATCAACGCTAAAATTAGAGGTGGAGAAGTACAGCACACAGGCGTTGTTCCTTTCCTTAAAAAATTTGAATCAACTGTACGATGTTGCACGCAAAATGGGATTCGTGGAGGATCAGCAACAGTCCACTTCCCAATCTGGCACCAAGAAATAGAAGATATCATTGTCCTTAAGAACAATAAAGGGACAGAGGATAATCGTGTCAGAAAACTTGACTATTCAATTCAAATCTCTAAGATCTTCTATGAAAGATTTATTGAGAATGGAGAGATCACATTATTCTCTCCACATGATGTACCAGGACTCTATGAACGTTTTGGTACACCATCTTTTGATGTATTGTATTGTGAGTATGAGAATGATGAAAGCATTCCTAAGAAAACTATCAGTGCTCAGGAACTAATTCTAAACATTTTGAAGGAGAGAGCAGAGACTGGTCGTGTTTATATTATGAACATTGATCACTGTAACTTCCATTCTTCCTTCAAAGATAAGGTAAATATGAGTAATCTCTGTCAAGAGGTTACTCTACCTACTACACCTCTCCAACATATCGATGACCCTAATGGTGAGATTGCTTTGTGTATCTTGTCTGCTGTTAACATAGGTAAGGTATCAAAGAAAGATGAACTGGAAGAAATTTGTGATCTTGCTGTTCGTGGTCTGGAGGAACTGGTAGATTATCAGGAGTATCCAGTAGAAGCAGCAGAATTGAGCACCAAGAATCGTAGATCTCTTGGTATTGGTTATATCGGACTCGCACATTACCTAGCAAAAAATGGAGAACACTACGATGACCCAGGAGCATGGAAACTCGTCCACGACTTGTCTGAATCTTTCCAATATTACTTGCTCAAGTCAAGTAATGCCATCGCTCAAGAGAAGGGCAAGTGTGGATATTTTGATAGAACCAAGTATGCAGACGGTATCCTCCCAATCGATACTTACAAGCGTGATATCGATGAGTTCTGTGGAACGGAATTGAATCATGATTGGGAAGGTCTTAGAGAATCTATCATTACCCACGGTTTACGGCACTCAACACTGTCGGCACAAATGCCATCGGAAAGCAGTTCCGTTGTGTCAAATGCAACCAATGGAATTGAACCACCTAGAGGATATCTGTCCACTAAAAAGTCCAAGAAAGGACCACTCAAACAGATCGTTCCTCAGTATGGTAGTCTCAAGAATAACTACACTCTTTTATGGGATATGAAAGACAACGATGGATATATTAAAATCGTTGCCGCTATGCAAAAGTTCTTTGACCAGGCAATTTCTGGAAACTGGAGTTATAATCCAGAAAACTATGAGAACAATGAAGTTCCAGTATCTGTTATGGCAGGTGATTTCCTGAAGACATACAAGTATGGATGGAAAACTTCTTATTATCAAAACACATACGATAATAAAGATGATCAGCAAGAACTAACAGAGGAGAAAAAAGAATCAATTGAAGATCTATTAAACCAAATACTAGAATCAGAGGAAGAAGATTGTGATAGTTGCAAAATTTAGAGTTAACGAACCCATGGCTACTAAAGTTGAAGGAATGACAGTATTCAATACGGATATTGTTGACAGCACCAAACAAAAAATGTTCTTTGGACCTCCTCTTGGAGTCCAAAGATATGATAAGTTTAAGTATCCTATCTTTGACAAACTTACACAGAATCAACTTGGATATTTTTGGAGACCAGAAGAAGTCTCTCTCCAGAAAGACAGAGCAGATTATCAGACATTAAATGAAGCACAGAGACACATCTTTACTAGCAACCTTAAGTATCAGATTCTTTTAGATTCTGTACAAGGTAGAGCACCTGGTATGGCATTCGCACCATACTGTTCTCTACCTGAGTTGGAAGCATGTATGAATATCTGGCAGACCATGGAGATGATCCATAGTCGCTCATACACCCACATTATTAAAAATGTATATGCTGACCCCTCTGATGTTTTTGATCATATTTTAGACGACGAGAAGATCCTCCAGAGAGCACAATCAGTTACCAAGGCATACGATGATTTTATTAATGCAGGACATGAGTATGGTCAGAGTAATCATTGGAGAGATGGGTGGAGAGATCATATCAATGCTGAATACACACTTAATGATGTTAAAAGAAAACTTTACAGAGCAATGGCTAATGTCTACATACTTGAAG
>Ga0208408_1001975_pt1 | contig 11283 bp, 7 predicted proteins | sample ETNtaG_4_FD_185776 | JGI IMG/M metagenome (GOLD analysis project Ga0208408, IMG submission 185776) | Marine microbial and viral communities from oxygen minimum zone, Eastern Pacific Ocean - ETNP201406SV67 (SPAdes) (version 2) | ecosystem: Environmental > Aquatic > Marine > Oceanic ... | reverse complement strand
AATTTGGCGTGGGCTACTGAAATCAAGGAAAAAGACCCTGATTTTTTCACACGTTTGTCAAAACAAAAAGCTCCCAAATATCTCTGGATAGGATGTTCTGACAGCAGGGTGGCAGCAAACCAAATTATTAATCTGCAGCCTGGAGAGGTCTTCGTTCATCGCAATATTGCAAATGTGGTTGTACATACGGATTTAAATTGTCTTTCCGTTATCCAATACGCGGTGGAGGTGCTTAAAGTAAAACACATCATTCTTTGCGGGCATTATGATTGCGGAGGAATTAAAGCAGCATTGGAAAATAATGAGCATGGGATTATCGATAACTGGCTGGGTCACATCAAGGATGTTGTTCGTTTCAACACTGAAAAATTTAAGGGACTTAAACATGAAAAGCAGTTAGATCTGCTTTGCGAACTGAATGTTAAAGAACAAGTCACAAACATTTGCAACACAACCATTGTCAGGAAAGCATGGAAAGAGGACAAAGAACTGACTATACACGGTTGGATTTACAGTATTAAAAACGGGGTGCTAAAACATTTAGATACACGCGACGCGCGGAGGGTGGATAACCATTTGTCTTAAAATTTGTGAATTCGTTGTGTTTGAGCCTAATATTATTGACTGGCCTGTGGCAATGGTTCTTTGGATTCTACCCAGCGCATTACCAAAATGGCAGTAATGCTGCACGCGACGCGCGGAGGGTGGATAACCATTTGTCTTAAAATTTGTGAATTCGTTGTGTTTGAGCCTAATATTATTGACTGGCCTGTGTCAATGGTTCTTTGGATTCTACCCAGCGCATTACCAAAATAGCAGTAATGCTGAATATTGCAAATCCGCCAATCAGAGGGAGCACAGTAGCATTGTAACACTGGCCAATAAAGGTGCCCAGCAAAAGTGATATGAATGTTGACAGCGAGCCAACTACCGCTGCCCCCACACCGGCGATATGCCCAAGCGGTTTCATTGCCAATGCATTAAGATTACCGAACAAAATACCCAAGCCAAAAAACGTTAAAATAAAATAGATAGTTAGCGACCACAATGGCGGATGACCATCCGTAATCGTAGCTACTCCAAAAAAAACGATAGACAAGGCTACAATACTTTTCAACGCCAGGTATGATATCTCGTGCAGTCCGAAACGCATCACCAGTCGAGAATTCGCTATAAAGGCACAACCTAAAGAGAGAGCGAGTAGCGCAAAGTAAAGCGGAAAAAATGTGCCCAAACCGTATTGTTCCTGGAACACCTGCTGGGCAGAGTTTAGGTAACCAATAAATGCGCCGAAAACCAGACCGATTGTAATGGTATATCCAAATACCATACGATGTGTGACAGCCTCTCGTATGGCTCTTCCGATAGTTGCCAGTGAGAATGGAGTTCTACTATCGGGCGACAATGTTTCTGGTTGTCGCCAAGCAAACCAAATACCGATAAACAGTACAATTATCAGTAAAGAACCAAAGATCCAACGCCAGTGGGCCACCAATAGAATGGCCTGGCCAAAGGCTGGAGCCACCACCGGGATCAGAATAAACACTGCCATCACAAACGACATCACACGGGCCATCTCCCGGCCAGTATACAGGTCTCGAATTAGAGCCACTACCACAACACGTGGTGCTGCTGCCCCCAATCCCTGAAGCATACGCCCAGCCAACATGATTTGAAAATTAGTGGTCAGCATGGACATCAAACAGCCGATAATAAACAACCCAAATCCAATATAAACAGTCGGCTTACGTCCAATACTGTCGGACAAAGGGCCTAAAAACATTTGGCCAACGGCCATTCCCACTAACAATAAAGATATAACCAGTTGACTATCGTTAGGTCTCTGTAAGCCCAGATCCAATCCAATTTCTGACAATGCAGGAAGCATTGAGTCTATAGACATTGCGGTCAACGAAGTCATCATCGCCATGAGCGCTACAAATTCAACTAAGCCGATAGATGTTTTCGATTTGTGCATAAGTACAATACAATTTAATTCGACAGCCAGTTCTTAATATTTAACAGCGAATATTCTATCAGTTTCCTGAAGTGAAGACCAATTTTTTCAGGAACATGGTATTTAATTTTACCAAAACATAATCCTAAATTAAGCATACTCCGAGCAATTTAATAAGTGGGGCCAAGAATTGACAGGCTATTTCTTTTTGAGAATAATTTATTCTTAACTCGCTACTCTACAAACACCGCTTAAACATTAATGCTTAATTATTCAATTGCTCATACATAGTGTGTTACTAACAAAAACATAATCAAAATATGGGAATCTCAAAAGTAATAATAATTATGGTTTATTTAATGGAGAGGAAGGCCGTGTTGTTTGAAGTAGGTGTGCTTGAAAGCCCGGTCTACGGAAATTTGTATGAATGGTATGAATAATTGATTCTTATAATAACTGTTGTTACAATCATTTATGTGTCAATTTAGAATAACATGAAATTATACGTTAAAACTCTTGAATATAGATTTAATAACCGAAGGCCGAAGGCAAGTCTTTTTATCCCGCCATCTGAAAATGCCAGGAATTGAATGAGTTTTTAATTTTTTTATGAATGTTCCCACAAAGCACTCCTTATCGAATTTGTCAGTTTAATGTTTTCCAAAATTATATATTCATTTAACTATAATTTATTTATGAATTAAGTGGAGATTTAACTCAAAGTATGATGTTACTTCTGATGGGGGATCTGTGAAGAATTCATATAACTAATTGTTAGTGTAAATGGGGGTGACTGTATGTTCAAAATTTGAGGAAAAAATAGCTCATAAAATTCAATTTATTCAACCAATTTAAAATTGGTTTTTTATGGACAGCTTCAACAAATGATAATGCATTTATTTGATCAATATTTCAAAAAATATCCGAAACAACTAGGAATTTTTCTGTCCATAATTGGCGTGTTGATACTTACGCCTGATACCATGGTTATGAGATTTTCAAATCTGGAACAATGGCCATTAATGGGCTGGCGCGGAGTTTTGATGGGAGTTACCTTATTGATTATATGGCGTTTTATATTAAATCCTTGTGTAGAAAAAGAATTACGTTCGCTTTTATCTTGGAAAGGATTTGTTGTCATATTTTCTTTTGCTATCAATTCAATTTTCTTTACTCTTGGAATTTTAGAAACCTCTGTAATGTTAATTTTAACAGCATTAGCAACTATGCCTGTATTTGCAGCAGTTCTATCTAGTTTTATGCTTAAAGAAGCTCAAGGATGGCTAGGTTGGTTGACTATAATTGCTTCCATGGTTGGAGTCTCCATCGTGGTGAGTGATGGTAACAATGCCATAGGTCAGCCAACGGGATCTATAATATTAGGGGCAATATATGGAGGTATGACAGCATTTGGTTTGGCACTTACCTTTACTATGGCCAGAAAATATCCTGATCTTGCAGTACTTCCTGCAGGTGCTGTAGGTGCACTGATCAGCGGTATTATAGGCTTTGCATTAAGTTCTGTAGATGGTGTATTCAACGCTCCAATCTGGACGATATTTAGTATGGGAGTAATAATACTACCTCTATCATTTACTTGTTTAATTATTGCTCCTCGTTATACAACGTCAGCTATTGTAAGTCTAATTATGCTATTAGAAATGGTAATTGGTCCATTTTGGGTTTGGATTGGTATTGGCGAAAGGCCTAGCATAACGATGATCTGTGGTTCTATTATAGTTTTTGTTGTGATCGCTTTTCACATCTTTAGAACGCAGTTTAGTTATAGTGAAAAAACATAAAGCAATAATCTTTTGAATGAAACTCCTTGATATATTAATAATTCCGTGTAATTAAGTTAATGTTTAAATAATGACAAAGGAGATTAGTATCTTATTCTGTTTAGCGCATAATTCTCCTTCTCTTTCATGGATTATCAAAGGAATCCGTTTTTAAAGCACGCTGAGTACTAATTTTGTGCCCATAGCCAACAAACCTAGATGACTAATATCGTAGAATATTTGATCATTTATATGAGAATTTAACCATTTGCCGATAAAAACACCAAATGGAATTACAATAAGCAACCAGAGTGATACCGTAAGCGTTGCCTCTGAGAAGATGCCGATCTCCGCATAGAATGGAACTTTCGCGATGTTTATCACAAAAAAATAGACACTGAGTGTTCCAACAAAGGCCTGACGTAAAAGTGCATGCGGCAATAAAAATATTTGGGCTGGTATACCGCCTGAAAGTGAAACAAAACTTGAGATACCTGACAGCCCACACCAGATTGCACCACGTTGAAATATTCTCTTGGATACTAAGGTGGCGATTTCTGCTGATGTGCGTTTCCCAGGTCTTATCCGCCGCCAAGTATAATTTAGAGCAGTAATTATTGAGATAGCCCCGATCATTCCAGTTAACATCTGATCATTTAAATAATCGAAAAGAAGCCATCCTAGAACCTCACCAATAAGTCCAAATAAGCACATAATCAATAAAATCCGCTTGTCTAGCATCTTCCTCCATATATATACGACCCAGACATCAGTAACCAGAAAAAGAGGTAGTAGTACTCCAATTGCCAGTTTTGGAGGAAGAGCAAACAGCAGAATTGGAACACTGAACGAGCCCAAGGCCCCTCCAAAACCTGCTTTAGAAATGGAAACTGCAAGTACTGCAAGTACAGCCAAAAACCAAAAATATTCAGGTGAAGTTTCTAATATCTCGAAACCATTCATTGATGGCATTTATATTTCTTCTTTTGAGGAGGGTTATTTCTTTTGATGTGGTGTAGATGAAATAAACGAAGGTTCAATTCCATTTCCAAACATCATTATTTGAGAGGGGTTTTGGTCAAAATATTCATTGACTCATCTGATTATTGAGATGATAACTAGCTTGTGCATGTCAATTGTAAGAGCACCCCACACAGTGGCTATGACTGGGGCTTTTGATGTTTCTATTTTAGTTTGATGGGACCCACCCCTGCAAAACCGAGGATGATTATGTCGCCTGATCGGAATTCCTCAGTTGTTCCGCTGCTGTCAGCAGTTTCTCAAAGTTTACCTTATCGTTCACCGTTTCTCCGACTTATAAGCCTGTAAAAAGTACTTCTGCAAGACTTTCTATCACCCCCATTTGTCTAATGTAGTGGAACTGTCGACGGATGATAAATATAAACTAATCATTGATACTAAACCCCCATTTGTCTAATGTAGTGGAACTGTCGACGGATGATAAATATAAACTAATCACTGATACTAAATCCTTGGTCATCTTTCCTCCTTAATTGATTGAAGGGTGGTGAACCACAGTAAAAGTAGTTATCAAATCAATTTAGTATTACTTAATTTTAGGAATGCACTATCTATATCCGTACTCGATTTGAAATTAGACAAATTTGGAAAAAGAGTTCCCATATCAGCGTCAGGAACTCCAAACCAACTGCACAAAGTTGCGTTCATTTGTTCCACTGATAATTTTGGCACAAAACGACCTTTCCCTCCATCACGTATGTCATCAGCTCCTCCCATCGTAAAATTAGGTAAATCTCCATAAAATTTACCACCATTGAAAGTCGTTCCACTGCTTTTACTCATGACCAAATTGATAGTGCTCCATGCGTGATCTGTCCCATCTCCATTATTCCCAATGGTTCTTCCAAAATCTGACGATGTAAAGGTCGCCACTTTGTCATCTACACCCATCTCTTCAAGTGCTTTTTGAAATTTCCACAGTGCAAGACTTAGTTCTCGAAGTAGAATAGGATGTTCTTCGGCCTGATTCCCATGAGTATCGAAACCTCCAAAATTGACAAAAAATATTTGACGGTTAAAATTCATTTTGGAATTGGATGATCCTAGGTGGATCAATTGTGCAACAGCCTCTAACTTTTCGATCAGGTCACCATTCAATTCCTCCTCCATACCTGTTTGAGTCTTTGTTGGAATTGAAAAAAGACTTTCCCCGTAAGAATCAGTTGAACTGAAAGTTGTTTTATGATTTGAATTCCAATAGGTTTGTAGAAGATCATCTAAATCAAGAGAACCCTTTAGCATCTGGTTGTATACTTTATTAAAAGGGTCGCTTCCAGGATTACTTCCATAAAGTGTTGAAAAAAGATCTCGACGGCTGGAATAGACAGCATTGTCGGAATCTTTTTTCATGTCCCAATAAGTAGTGGTTTGATCCGGACTGAACAGTATAGGCTTACTATTAACTCCGGTCATCAGACGGACTTGGCCATTGAAAGACACATTAAGTCCCATAACACTATCATTGTTTATACCGGACCAGAGATCGGCCAATCTTCCAGCCCATCCTGTCGTGTTAAGATCGTCTGCTTTGCCAGTATAAATGATGCGTCTTTGGTGGTTGTGCGCAAACAAAAAAGAGGGTTTCTTCTTGGCAGCATTCTGAAAATCACTCTTTCCACCGAGTGGTTCAACAAGAGTCCCAACATTTCCTACCAAAGAAGCTTTGCCGTCTTCTAGCAACCTCGCCAATTCAGGCATCATTGCATTAACCTTCACTTCCGAAATCGATGTAAGAGGATAAGAACCTCCCAAGTAGGCTGCCGAATCACTCCCTGAATCGTAGTACGGATTACCTGAACCTTCATTTAAGGTTCCTATACTTGGAAGTGTTTTATCGCTATTGGCGACAGAGAGATCCCCCCTTCCATTGTTATAAACTGTCCATTGAGAATTTCCAGAACCTGAAGCAGGAACAAATGAATTCCAGGCATCATTTCCTCCATTCAAGAAGATACATACCAATGCTTTATAGCCTGAAAAACTTGGAGCTGCTGCTTTCAATCCTAACTGGGGTATTCCCATCATTGAAAGACCCGCTAGGCCGGACTTCAAAAAATTTCGTCTTTTCATATAGTTTATTTTTGAATCATAAAAAAACTTGATATAACCATGAAGCGAATTGCATCAGAAATGACATTTCTCGCTTCTTTTGCATTAAAATTTTTCCCCCAATTCATATTCATCAAATGTGTTGTCAAGGCAGTATAATAATCTGAGGGCATCTCTCCTCCCATCAGTTTTTCATCCAGGTGCTGGAGTAATGTTTGAATTGCAGCCTTTTTCTTTTCTGAATCATTGATGTTGTTAAAATCTCCGTTTGTATCACCGTCCAAAGCATATTCAAAAATTTGTAGCTCACTATCGATATTAATGTAATAATTTTGTTTTGTGTGACTTCGAGCAGAAGCAAAATCCTTTAAGCTGGCATTATTTTCCAAGATTGCATTTTTTTCATTGGTATTTAGTGAGGACCTGATGAGGTTGTGAAATTTGATTAAGACAGTATCACTTTGAATTTGAAATTCAGGTGCCACCATACTGTTGGAAATGAAATGTGAATCAGCAGGAATGAAATCGGACGAAAAGAAATTAAATACAGTTTCAGACCTTAGTGGTGATTGTCCGATAATATTTTCAAGATAGAAAAATTGATAAACACCATTCATTGTTGCATTCGTTCTGCTTTTCCAACCATCAAGTGGTTTCACATCAAAAGCTCTAAGGAATTGGGTCAAAGCCAATAAAGGTTCTTTGGGTTTTCCATAATTTCCATTATTGCTGTATTTCGTCTCTCTTGCTTCAACGTCCAGCAAAACAGCTTTTACAACTTCTTTTAAATTTCCCCGGGTTCCGTTCCCATCGTTGTTGAATTTTTCTGCGACTCTGCTGATATAAGCGGATGAAGGATTAGAGGTAACGAGTCTTGTGATTAAATGCCGTCCCACATGTGGACCTACATTTTGGTGTTGAAAGATGATGTCTAGGGCTTGATCAAGGTCTGATGGTTCACTGTTTGATGATCCTTCTGTACCAATAGTAGAACCTAAAAAGGTTTTTGAAGCATATTCATGATGAGATGAATTGAATTCCATGGGAGAAGACCATTCTTCTCCATTTGCCCGACTGGTTTTACCAAATTTACTGTTTCCTTTGATGTCATACCCTGTCATTACTTTGGCAAGTTCCTCAACATCATCCTGTGTGTAGGAAGTAATAGGATTTCCACTCGAATCCTTAACCATGGACCCATCCTGATTCATTTTCCAAAGTCCGATTGAAAACAACTGCATCAATTCTCTGGCAAAATTTTCATCAGGGTGTGTATTGGAAGAAGAATTGTGTTTTTTATTTCCTTGATGAGAAAGAAATATTCCCATTCCTGTACTTCTTGAGACTTCTCCCATCAAAATTCTGAAATTCCCAAATGCATTCTTTGCCAGAATATCATAATAGGATGCCAAAGAATCTCCCCTAAATCGAGTTCTTTGTTTACTTCCTGATATGACCAACAATTCACTAAATGCCAATGCTACTCTTTGTCGGAGCTGGTCTTTTCCATGGAGTGCATTCTCAAACCAGGCTGCAGTTTGGTAATCGCTTGTTCTACCATGGAAGTTATTATTAAAGTCTTGATCTGATTCGTAGGTACTCGGTTCCGCCATTTTTGCAATGGCTTTATACCTCTGAAGATGTGATTGATGAGAATCTGTTGAACTATCGTAGGCAGAACTAGAATTTAGTTGTTTTTCAATCCATATAGACGGACCTAGTGATTTAACCTCTTTCACATCATCATCTGTGGGTCCAAATGTCGCCTGTTCCAGGATACGGAATGCTTGAGATGTGTTAATTTGAGTTGTAGTTCCTGAACTAGATTCAGTGCTAGAGTCAGAAAGAGGGTCGGAGTTATTCTTTTCGCACCCTGCAATTAAGATCGTTAATAAAAAGACAAAAAATATTTTCAAAATAACTCCATAAAATTAGTTTAATTTATTGAAAATGTAACATACTGCATTATCTTCTCACAAGAGTTTTTTGGAGTTCATAAATAATGAATTATACAAAAATTATTTATATTTTTGATCATTTTGATCTATAGCCGAAACGAATGCTATTTAGTTTTTGTCAGAGAATAAACTGTTAAACAGGCAGGGTTGTAGGTCTATATCCATTTGCTTTAAGCTGTTGACAAAGAAAGCTTATATGTTCAGGTCCAATTTCACAACAGCCTCCTATGATGGTAGCTCCTGCCTCGACCCATTGGCAAGCAAATTCAGCATAAACCTTGGGTGATAAATCTTTCCGTGCTGATAATTTATCAACTGTAGAACCTGGGATAAGAGGTGAGATAGTTGTAAACCCATTACCAAGAGCACCAAAGGGGATACTCAGTTCAGTCATTATCGACATGGCTTTTGTTATTGCTTCAGGTGATGAACAATTAAGCATAATCCCATTAGGATTTTCATTAGATAACCCTTCAATTGCCACTCTCAGATCTTCTCCTGATCGCAGTTTATTTGACAAATCATCTGCGATAGTCAAGGATACAAATGCAGGCTTCCCTGCTTCCTTTACTGCGGCGAGAGCCGCCTGTGCCTCATCGATATTTGACATAGTTTCAATCAGGAAAAGGTCAACATCGTCTTTTTGCAAAGCCACAAGCTGACGATATTCATCCAATGATTTTTCATAATCTTTGCTAACCTCTGCTACATAGCTTGCCACAAGAGGGGGGAGACAGCCCGCGACTTGTACTGAACCATCTTTTACAGACAATTCTTTGAGGCTCAGTCTGGCAAGGTTAATCGCTGTTTTATGAGCTGTTTCTAGCTGTTCACCAAATCCATGACGGGTCATTCTTGATTGGGTGGCAGCATAAGTATTCAAACAAATTACACGTGCACCGCTCAAAACGAAATCACGATGAACTTGTGTGACTATATCAGGTTGATCAAACATTACTTTAACTGACCAGAGCGGGTGGGCATCAATCATCGAACGTTTATGGATTTCCTGTCCTAGACCTCCATCAAGTAATGCTATATCTGTCATTTTCTTCTTAATTTTATTTAACTTTGTTCACTAGCCTCAGTATCCAGATCAGTTTTGTTCCTGCTTAAAAACTAATTTCATACCACTATCACTACTATTATATTTTCTTACGAGGTTTTTTTCAGACGGCAATTATATAATGAAAGTACTGAAAGTGCTATAACGAAGTTTTGATTAATTGAATATTGTTTTGTCATAATTTCAACTTACTTATCTTATTGCGTAGGTTTTTATATTCAGAAATGTAATTTAATCATTAACGAGCAATCTTTAGACGCAGTTCTAGAGGATGCTCTTTAACCGGCAGATGAATAATCGCAGAGAATGCACCAACACCTACTCCAACCCACCAAACTACGTCATATGAACCAAACTGGTCATAAAATTTCCCGCCAAGCCATACACCAACGAAGGAACCTAGCTGATGTGAGAGAAAGATCAAGCCATAGAGTGTACCCATGTACTTCAAACCATAAATGTGAGCTACAAGTCCTGAGGTTAAGGGAACAGTAGCTAACCATAGGGCCCCCATTGTAATTGAAAATAAAACCACAGTATCAGGGGTCATAGGTGTTAGAATGAAGGCAGAAGCAGCAAGTGTACGTCCTAAATATATAAGTGAAAGCAAATGTTTTTTAGGAAAATGTTTACCTAAAGCACCTGCAGCAATTGCTCCAACTATATTAGCACCACCTATCAATGCTATGGAAAAAGCTCCTAGTGATGAAACGGTACTAACTCCCATGCTTCTTAAAATGCTGTTTTGAGGTATAGCGCTGCACATTTCTGTTATGAATGCTGGGAAATGAGCGGTAATAAACCCCAACTGAAATCCACAGGAAAAAAAACCAAAAAAGAGCAACGAATAGCTAGGGTCGCATAGTGCTTTTTTAAAAACGTGACTAAGGCTTTCTTCAAGTTTTTGACTCTCAGCAGGAATGTCTGTTTTCATAAAAGGTAGGACAGCCAAAACGGCTATAATTGCTACCGCAAAAATCAGAAAGACTTCTGACCATGGCATAGTTAACAGCAAAGCATTAGCTATTGTGGGTCCAACTATTTGTCCTACAGAACCGGCTGCAGTTGCAACTCCTAATGCCAGTGAACGGTTTTCTGCAGAGGTGGTTCTACCTATTACGGCAAGTATAACTCCAAACCCAGTTCCGGCAATACCAAATCCAATTAGAATACCCAGCATTTGATGTGCCTCAGGTGATACAGCGTAACTGCTCATTACAAGGCCTAGAGCATAAGTCAATGCCCCTAAAAATATTGCTTTACGATCTCCATACTTTTCTGCGATGACACTGAAAATTGGTTGGCCAATGCCCCAAGCTAAATTCTGAATGGCAATTGCCATGGAAAACTCAGAGCGTAACCAGTTAAATTGATCTGCAATTGGTATCTGGAAAATTCCAAAGCTGGCTCGAATTGCAAAACCTGTCAACA
>Ga0208408_1001972_pt1 | contig 11298 bp, 7 predicted proteins | sample ETNtaG_4_FD_185776 | JGI IMG/M metagenome (GOLD analysis project Ga0208408, IMG submission 185776) | Marine microbial and viral communities from oxygen minimum zone, Eastern Pacific Ocean - ETNP201406SV67 (SPAdes) (version 2) | ecosystem: Environmental > Aquatic > Marine > Oceanic ... | reverse complement strand
GAGAACCCCGAGTCCTGTGAGGCGTGCGACTGATGGCCCTCGCCGAATCTCCCTTCGCCGCACCCGACGAACTGGTGGCAGTACCCGCCACCCATCGGGGCAACATCCTCGACCCGGGCTTCGACCTGACGCTGCGCCCCATGCGCTATCCGGTGTTCTACGAGATGTACCGGGACGCCATCAAGAACACCTGGACCGTCGACGAGATCGACTTCTCGGACGACATCCCCGACCTCGACCGCAAGCTCTCCCCCGCCGAAAAGCACCTCGTGAACCGGCTGGTGGCGTTCTTCGCAACGGGCGACTCGATCGTCGCCAACAACCTGGTGCTCAACCTCTACCAGCACATCAATGCCCCCGAGGCGAGGATGTACCTGTCGCGCCAACTCTACGAAGAGGCCCTGCACGTCCAGTTCTACCTGACGTTGCTCGACAACTACATCCCCGACATGGCCGAGCGCGAGGCCGCCTTCGCTGCGATCCACAACATCCCGTCGATCCGCAAGAAGGGCGACTTCTGCTTCAAGTGGATGGGCTCGGTGGACAATCTCGGCGACCTCGACACCGACGACAAGCGCCGGGCGTTCCTGCTGAACCTGATCTGCTTCGCTGCCTGCATCGAGGGGCTGTTCTTCTTCGGGGCCTTCGCCTACGTCTACTTCCTGCGCTCGAAGGGACTGCTCAACGGCCTGGCGGCCGGCACCAACTGGGTGTTTCGCGACGAGTCGTGCCACATGAACTTCGCCTTCGAGGTCATCAACACGGTGCGGGCCGAGCAGCCCGAGTTGTTCGACGACCGCCTGGCCGAGCAGATCACCGAGATGATCAGCGAGGCCGTCGAGTGCGAGCTGCAGTTCGCCGAGGACCTGCTGAGCCAGGGCGTGTCGGGCATGTCCACGGCCGACACCCGCGAGTACCTCCAGTTCGTCGCCGACCAGCGTCTCGCCCAACTGGGGCTGCGCCCGAAGTACGGCTCGAACAACCCGTTCGGGTTCATGGAACTCCAGGATGTCCAGGAGCTCACCAACTTCTTCGAGCGCACGGTCGTCGCCTACCAGGTCGGCGTCGAGGGCGACGTCGCCTTCGACGAGGACTTCTAGGCCCGGCCCCCACAACCGAGTTCCCTTCCCGGTCCCCCCGGACCGGGTCCCCAGACGAGGTCCCCGCAAGGGGGCTTCGTCGCGTGTGGGGGTCGGCTACCCGGTCTCGTCGGGCTCCTCGGAACCGCCGCCGCGGTTGCGGAGGGCGAGGGCGGCTGCTCCCGCCGCCAGGACCGCTGCTGCGCCGATGCCGATGACGAGGCCCGAACCGCCGCCGTCCGAGGCTGCGGCGGTCGTCTCGGCGGCCCTGGCCAGCGTCGTCACGGGCGCCTGGGTGGTGGTCGGTGCGGCCGTCGTCGTTGTCGGTGCGGCCGTCGTCGTTGTCGGTGCGGCCGTCGTCGTTGTCGGTGCGGCCGTCGTCGTTGTCGGTGCAGCCGTCGTCGTTGTCGGTGCAGCCGTCGTCGTTGTCGGTGCAGCCGTCGTGGTGGTCGTGGTGGTCGTGGTGGTCGTGGTGGTCGGTGGGGGCGGCACGTACTCGCCGCGGAACGGGCCGGTGACCTCGTAGGTGACGCCCACGGCCAGGCCGTCGGGGGCGTCGCCCCAGTCGATGGCCTCGATCACGTCACGCGTCAACTTGTTGCCCGGACCCCGTTGGGAACTGAAGTAGAGGCGGTTCCGGTTGGGGTTGAAGCAGGGCCCGGTGATCTCCGACGATTCGTGGGCCGGGTCGGGGATCCGACAGAACGGCGCCACCTCCCCTTCCGGCGTGATGACGACGACCTCCATGTTGCCGCCGTCCTCGGCCACGAACAGGTCGCCCGAACCCTCCTCGACGGTGATGTTGTCGACGCCCGTGAGCGGCTGCCGGTCGCCGGTGCCGTCCCAGATCAGCGTGTACTGCTGCGCGCGAAGGTCCACGGCGTGTACCCGGTTGTCGGTCTTGGTGGTGAACCAGATCGAGCCGTCGTGGTACCAGATACCCTCGCCGCCGGGCGTGAGGAAGGCGCCCGGCACCTGCTCACGGGTCGGCGTCTCGGCGGCCGAAGGGTCGGGCACGGCCGCCCATGTGACCGACCCGTCCTCGGCGACGAGCATCGCCTCGAGCGTTCCCGCCGAGAGGTCGGGGTAGGCGTCGGGCGTGTAGCGATAGAGCAGGCCCTCGGGGTTGTCCTCGGTGAGGTACACCACCTCGTCGACGGGGTCGACGGCCGCTGCCTCGTGGGCCCAGTTGCCCATGGCGGGGTGCGCCACCGCCTCATTCACGCCGGTCGGGTCGCACTCCCAGACCTGGCCGACTCCGATGTAGGCCTCCTCGCAGGACAGCCAGGTGCCCCACGGGGTGACGCCACCGGCGCAGTTGGAATGGCTGCCCTCGAGGATGCTGTACGCGTCGAGGATCTCACCGTCGGCATCGAAGTGGATCGCCGAGACTCCGCCCCGCTCCTCGCCCGGCGTGAGCCAGTTGAAGACCTCCGAGTTGCACGTGTAGTACCAGCCGCCTTCGCCGTCGTCGAAGGTGGCCGCCCCATCGGGGAACAGGCGCCACTCGTAGCCGGTGTCGCCCACGGGGTCGCCGCCGATGGCGACGATGCGGGAGGTGAAGCCCTCGGGCAGGACCAGGCCGTTCTCATCGGGCTCGACGCCCTCCAGAGAGCCGTAGGGCCCGTCACCCGGCTGGGCCTCGTCGACCACCTTGGCCGAGGCCATCCGGGCGCTGGTGAGCGTCCCGGCCCCGACTGTCGCCGCCATGCTGCGCCGCAAAAACGTCCGTCGGTCCATCGAAATCCCCCCTGCCTGCGGTCCCCCGACCGCGTTGCACGCAATGGTAGATGCTGTCCGGCGACGCGCCAAGGGGGAGATCAGCCGCCGAAGGCGTCGAGGATGCGGTCGGCCGCTGCAGCGGGGGTCTCGGCACCGTCGAGCACCCGGCGCTCGGCGTCGGCCAGCACCCCGGCCACCGCCGGGTCGGCGTGGAGGGCGGCCAGCAGTCGGTCCTCGACCATCGCCCACATCCAGGCCAACTGCTGGCCCCGGCGCCGCTCGTCCCACTCGCCCGAGGCGGTGAGTGCCTCACGATGCTCCTCTATCCGCGTCCACAACCCGGGCAGGCCCTCACCGGTGAGACCGCTGCAGGTGACCACCTGCGGCGTCCACGAGGCGCTGGCCGGGTGGGTGAGCCGCAGCGCCGCCGAGTAGTCGCGAGCGGCGGTACGGGCGGCCCTGGCGTTGTCGCCGTCGGCCTTGTTGACCACGATCATGTCGGCCAGTTCGAGCAGGCCCTTCTTGATCCCCTGCAGTTCGTCGCCGGCGCCGGGCAGCATCAGCGCCAGGAAGAAGTCGACCATGCGGGCCACGAGGGTCTCGGACTGGCCCACGCCGACGGTCTCGACCAGCACCACGTCGAAGCCGGCCGCCTCGAGCACGAGCAGGGTCTCGCGGGTCGTGCGGGTGACGCCGCCGAGCGTGCCGGCCGTCGGAGAAGGCCGCACGAAGGCGTCGGGATCGTTGGCGAGGCGCTGCATGCGGGTCTTGTCGCCGAGGATCGAGCCGCCGGTGACCGTGCTGGTCGGGTCGACGGCCTGGACGGCGACCCGCCGGCCCGAGGCGGTGAGTTGGGTGCCGAGGGCCTCGATGAACGTCGACTTGCCCACGCCGGGCACGCCGGTGATCCCGACCCGGTGCGCCCCACCGGCGTGGGGCAGCAGTGCAGCAAGCAGGTCAGCGGCACGGCCCCGGTGGTCGGGAAGGGTGCTCTCGACGAGGGTGAGCGCCCGGCCGAGGGTCGCCCGGTCACGGGCGAGGACCCCGTCGACCAGTTCGTCGACGGTGGGGCTCATGAGATCTGCTCGAGCAGTTCGGTGGCGGCAGCGGCGATGACGGTGCCCGGCGGGAAGATTGCAGCGGCACCTGCCTCCCGCAGCGCCTCGTGGTCCTGGGCCGGGATGACACCGCCCACGGCGATCGCAATGTCAGGTCGGCCGAGGGCAGCCAGTTCATCGCGCAGTTCGGGCACGAGCGTCAGGTGACCGGCCGCCAGCGAGCTCACGCCGACCACGTGCACGTCGTTCTCAACGGCCTGGCGAGCCACCTCGCCCGGGGTCGAGAACAGCGGGCCGATGTCGACGTCGAAGCCCAGGTCGGCGAACGCCGTGGCGATGACCTTCTGGCCCCGGTCGTGGCCGTCCTGGCCCACCTTGGCGACGAGGATCCGGGGCCGGCGGCCGTTGGCGGCCTCGAATGCGGCTATGCGGGCGCGGGTGTCGGCCACCTGTCCGTCCTCGCCGACCTCGCTGTTGAACACGCCCGAGATGGTGCGCACCTCCGCGACATGGCGCCCCCATACCTGTTCGAGGGCGTCGCTGATCTCGCCGACGGTAGCCCGTGCCCGGGCGGCGTCGACGGCCAGGCCCAGGAGGTTGCCCTCGCCGGTTTCGGCGCAACGGGTGAGGGCGACCAGCGCTGCCGTGCAGGCGGCGGGGTCGCGCTCGACCCGGAGGCGTTCGAGCCGTGCGACCTGGTCGGACCGGACCTGGGCGTTGTCGATCCGGCGCACGTCGACGGCGTCGGCCTCGTCGGGGCGGTAGCGGTTCACGCCCACCACGGTCTGGCGGCCCGAGTCGATGCGGGCCTGGGTGCGGGAGGCGGCCTCCTCGATGCGCAACTTCGGGATGCCGGCCTCGATGGCCGACGCCATCCCGCCGCTCTCCTCGACCTCGGTGATGTGGTCCCACGCCCTCGCCGCCAGGTCGTGGGTGAGCCGTTCGACGTGGTAGCTGCCGCCCCACGGGTCGACGACGCGGCAGGTGCCGGTCTCCTGCTGGAGGAACAGCTGTGTGTTGCGGGCGATGCGGGCCGAGAAGTCGGTGGGCAGCGCCAGCGCCTCGTCGAAGCCGTTGGTGTGCAGCGACTGGGTGTGACCCTGGGTGGCCGCCATGGCCTCGACGCAGGTGCGGACCACGTTGTTGTAGGGGTCCTGGGCGGTGAGGCTCCAACCCGACGTCTGGCTGTGGGTGCGCAGCGACGACGACCGGGGGTCCTGCGGGTCGAACTGCGCCATGAGCCTCGCCCACAGCAGCCGGGCCGCCCGCAGCTTGGCGACCTCCATGAAGAAGTCCATGCCGATCGCCCAGAAGAAGCTCAGCCGCGGTGCGAAGGCGTCGACGTCGAGTCCGGCCCCGATGCCTGCCCGCACGTACTCGACCCCGTCGGCCAGCGTGTACGCCAACTCGAGGTCGGCCGTCGCCCCCGCCTCCTGCATGTGGTAGCCGGAGATCGAGATGCTGTTGAACTTCGGCATCCGTTCGCTGGTCCAGGCGAAGATGTCCGACACGATCCGCATCGAGGGGGCCGGCGGGTAGATGTAGGTGTTGCGGACCATGAACTCCTTGAGGATGTCGTTCTGGATGGTTCCGGCCAACTCCTCGGGCGCCACGCCCTGTTCCTCGCCGGCCACCACGAACAGGGCCAGGATCGGCAGCACGGCGCCGTTCATGGTCATCGACACGGTCATCTGCTCGAGCGGGATGCCGTCGAACAGGGTGCGCATGTCGAGGATCGAGTCGATCGCCACACCGGCCATGCCGACGTCGCCCGCCACCCGGGGGTGGTCGGAGTCGTAGCCCCGGTGGGTGGCGAGGTCGAACGCCACCGACAGGCCCTTCTGGCCGGCGGCCAGGTTGCGCCGGTAGAAGGCGTTGGACTCCTCGGCGGTCGAGTAGCCGGCGTACTGGCGGATGGTCCAGGGCCGGGCGGCGTACATGGTCGGATACGGGCCCCGCAGGTAGGGGGCGATCCCGGGCCAGGTGTCGAGGAAGTCGAGGTCGGCCACATCGGCAGAGGTCGACAGGGCGGCCACGTCGATTCCCTCGGGTGTGGTGAAGGTGCCCAGATCGGGGACGGGTGCGGTCTGACCGGCTTCACCGGGATCGAGGTCGATGTGTGCGAAGTCGGGGATGGCACTCACCGGGCCACCCCCAGGGCATCGAGGATGCGGCCCAGCACGTCCAGGACGTCGGTGCGGGCGTGGACGAACCCGTCGACACCGGCTGCACGCCACTCGTCCTCGTGGTCGCCGGGTCGTCCGGCCAGGACCACGTGCGCAACGCCTTCGGCCTTCAGTGCCCGCGCAACGTCTACGGCCTCGACGGCGTAACGCCCGTCCGAGCCGCAGAGCACGGCCACCGGACTGCCCGGGTCGTCCGGCCAGGACCACGTGCGCAACGCCTTCGGCCTTCAGTGCCCGCGCAACGTCTACGGCCTCGACGGCGTAACGCCCGTCCGAGCCGCAGAGCACGGCCACCGGGCTGCCCGGCTCGTCGACGGTGCGGATGCCGGCTACGGCGAACAGGTTGGCGGCGAACGTCGTGCGAGCCGAGTGCTCGGCCAGCGGACCGAGCGACACGAGGCGGACGACGGGGCCCGCCGCCTCGCCGGCGTCGCGCAGTGCCTCGAACGGCTCGGCCAGGCGGTGCAGGCGCAGCGGGCCCTCGGCCGATGCGGGCCCGGCGGCACGAACGAGTGGAACCTCGTCGACGGCGGGGAACTCGGTCACGCCGGTGATGGCATCGGTTCGGGTGGCGAGGCGCTGTGCACGAGCCGTGTGCGTGACCGCGACCTCGGCGGCGATGCGCCCTGAGGCCAGTGCGGCGACCATGCCACCGTCGGCCTCGATCGAGCGGAAGCGCTCCCATGCGGCATCGGCGAGGCGCTCGGTGAGGTCCTCGACGAACCACGAGCCGCCGGTGGGGTCGACCACCCGGGCCAGGCCGCTCTCCTCGGTCAACAGCAGCTGGGTGTTGCGGGCGGTGCGGCGGCCGAACTCGTCGGGTCGCCCGATGGCGCTGTCGAAGGGACGAACCGTCACCACCGCGGCCCCCCCGAGGCCGGCAGAGAAGGCGGCCACGGCGCCACGCAGCAGGTTCACCCACGGGTCGCGACGGGCAAGCATGGCGGCCGAGGTGACCGCCGTCTGGTGCTGGGCCCGGACGTCGGAGCCGCACGCCCCGGCCACCCGGTCCCAGAGCAGGCGGGCCACCCGGAACTTCGCGATCGTGCGGAACTGGTCGGCGTCGGCCGAGTAGGTGAACGTGAGTCCGGCGAGCGCGTCATCGATCGAAACGCCGTCGGCCTCGAGCGCCCGCAGGTAGGCCACGCCCGTCGCCAGCGAGCACGCCAACTCCCACGCCTCGCTGGCACCGGCATCGGCCCAGACGGTGGCATCGACGGTGACGGCGTGCACGCCGGGTGCGTCGGCCACCGAAGCCACGGCCGACACCAGCGTCGAGAGGTCGGGATCACCGCCGTGACGGGCCGCCACGCCGATCGGATCGACGCCGAGGGCGCCGGAACGATCGGCGGCGGAGGTCCCCTGCTGGTCCCAGAGGTCGACCAGCCAGCCGGCGGCGTTCACCGCATCGGGCCCGGGAGCCAGCGCCACCGGCGCCATCTCGAGGAAGACGCCGTCGAGCACCGCTGCCAGGTCGCCGGCCGACCCGATGCCGATGGCCGCTCGGTCGAGCAGCACCGAGGTCGAACCCCGTTCCAGTTCGTCGAGCACCGTGGCGTTGGCGGCTGCGATGCCCTCGTCCAGCACCAGCGCCCGAACGTCCCAGCCGGACTCGGTGCTGCCGGTGGCGGTCGATCCCCGGGTGTGGGGGCTCGCCCCCGGCAGGCCGGCCCGGTCGGTGCGCCCGTCGTTTCCGTAGAGCGGTTCGATGCGGATGCCGTCGTCGGTGACCGTCGTCAGCGACCCGAGGGTGCGCCCACGCAGGGAGGTACCGGCCAGGTCGGCCCAGTCGTCGCGGGTGGCGGGCTCGAACCCGGCCACCAGACGCATCGGCTCGGCGGGTTTGGGCACCCGTTGATGGTAGGTGAGGACCCGCTCCGACCGGGAAGCCCTGTGACCCATGACCGTCCTGGTTGCAGCAACCATCGGCATTCCTGAGAAGATCGCCGGATGACCGACGCCGGACATCCCCGCCGCTGGTTCATCCTCGGCATCCTCAACCTCTCGCTGATCCTCGTCGTCGCCAGCGTCAGCTCGCTGAACCTGTCGCTCCCCTCGATTCAGCGGGCCCTCGACGCCTCGGCCGCCGACCTGATCTGGATCAACGCCGCCTACGCCCTCGTGTTCGCCGCATTCCTGTTGCCCGCCGGTGCACTGGGCGACCGCTTCGGGCGCAAGGGAGCCCTACTGACCGGGCTGATCGTGTTCATCTGCGCCGCCCTGCTTGCCAGCACGGCCGATACCGCCGGACAGGTCATCGCCTTTCGGGCGACCATGGGCATCGGCGCCGCCCTCGCCATGCCTGCCACGCTGTCGATCCTCACAGTGGTCTTCCCGGCCGACGAGCGGAACAAGGCGATCGCCATCTGGGCGGGCTTCGCCGGAGCCGGAGGCGCCATCGGCATCCTGTCCGCCGGCGTCCTCCTCGAGTACTTCTGGTGGGGCTCGGTCTTCTTCGTCAACGTCCCGATCGCCACCACGGCCATGGTGCTCGTGGTCGCCTTCGTCCCCACGTCACGCGACACGCAGGGCCACCACCTCGACCCGTTCGGCAGCCTGCTGTCGGCCATGGGGCTGTCGACGCTGGTCTTCGGGCTCATCCAGGGGCCCGAGTACGGGTGGACCGACCCGCTCGTCCTCGGTGGCTTCGCCGCCGCCGTGGCCCTGCTCGCCTCCTGGGTGGCGGTCGAGCGCCGACAGGAACACCCGATGCTCGACCCGGCCCTGTTCCGCATACCCCGCTTCGCCCTCGCCACGCTGGCACTCGGCACCTCATTCGCCGTCATGTTCGGCATGTTCTTCGGGCTCGCCCAGTACCTGCAGTTCGTGCTCGGCTACACGCCGCTCGGTGCAGCCGTCCGGGTCATGCCCTTCGCCTTCGCGATGATCGTCGTGTCCCCTCGTGGGCCGGCCCTGGCCGCACGGTTGGGCAGCGGTCGGGTCATCGGCGGCGGCATGCTCGTCACGGCACTGGGCTGTGTGGTGATGGCGTTGCTCACCGGCGACTCCGGGTACGGGCACGTGGTCATCGGCGTGTTGCTGATCTCATCCGGCATGGCGCTCGGGTTCCCGACCTCCACGGCGGCGATCGTCGGCTCCCTGCCGCTCGACAAGGCCGGCGTGGCCTCGGCCGTCAACGACACCACGCGCGAGGTCGGCTCCGCCGTCGGCATCGCCCTCCTCGGCAGCCTGCTGTCCGCCGGCTACCGGCGGGGGCTGGGCGACGCCCTCGACCAGGCACCGGCTGAGATGGCCGACATCGCCCGGGACTCGGTCGGCGTTGCGCTCGTGGTGGCGCAGCGGGCCCCGGCTGGCGTCGGCGACCACATCGCCGCTACAGCACGGGACGCCTTCGCCAGCGGCTACTCCATGGCCATGACGGCTGCTGCGGGTCTGCTCGCTGTGGCCGCACTGGTCGTCATCCGGCGCTGGCCCGCCGACTGAGCGGTTACCACCCGCCGGGTGGAAGGATGCACCCATGCGCATCACCACACTCCTCAACTACGCCACCGACCCCCGCAAAGCGGCCAACCAGGCACGTGAGCTCGAGGCGGCAGGCGTCGACTGCATCTGGATCCCGGAGGCCTACGGCTTCGACGGAGTGAGCCTGCTGGGATACCTGGCCTCGGCCACCACGACCGTCGGGCTGGCCAGCGGCATCCTCAACACGTACAGCCGCACACCGGCCTGCATCGCCCAGACCGCCGCCGGCCTCGACGCCCTCTCCGAGGGCCGCTTCTCGCTCGGCCTCGGTGCCTCCGGCCCGCAGGTGATCGAGGGCTTCCACGGTGTCCCCTACTCGCTGCCCCTGACCCGCATGAAGGAGATCATCTCGATCTGCCGGATGGCCTGGCAGCGCGAGAAGCTCGAACACGAGGGTCGGGTCTTCACGCTGCCGCTGCCAGCGGACCAGGGCACCGGCCTCGGCAAGCCGCTCAAGATCATCAACCACCTGATGCGTCCCGACATCCCGATCTACATCGCAGCGCTGGGAGCCAAGAGCGTCGAGGAGACCGCAGCCACCACGAACGGCTGGCTGCCGTTCCTCGTCTACCCGGAGCGCATGGACCGGGTCTGGGGCGATGCCGTGACGGCGGGCCTGGCTCGACGCGACCCCGGCCTGGGCGATCTGGACGTCGTGGCCGGCGGCATCGTGGCGATCGGCGACGACGCCTCGCAGTTCCGCGACTTCGCCCGTCCGATGGCTGCGCTCTACATCGGCGGCATGGGAGCCCGCGGCAAGAACTTCTACAACGACGTCTGCCGCGACTACGGCTTCGCCGACGAGGCCGTCGCCGTGCAGGATGCCTACCTCGATGGCCGCAAGGAAGAGGCCGCCGGGCTCCTGCCCGCCGAGCTCATCGAGAACACGACCCTCTGCGGCGACGAGGGCTACATCGTCGATCGCCTGGCCGCCTACAAGGCCGCCGGGGTCACTTCACTCAACGTCTCGCCGGTCGGTGGCGATCCGGCACAGGTGCTCGGTCGTCTTCGCGAGCTGGCCGAACACGCGTAGAGCAGGCGTAGAGCAGGCGTCGATCAACCGGGTCGACGGTGGCAATGCCGGCGTTGTCGACGGGTACGTCGTCGGGGCGTGGGGGTCCTCGATGACGGCGACCAGCCCGTCGACCACCTCGGGATCGGACAGGTCGGCCACATGGGTGGCGCCACCAACCTCGTCGGCCACCGCCCGCAGGTCGTCACCCGACCGGGCGACCACCACCTGCGCACCCGCCGCCGCTCAGGCCCGGGCCAGACGGGCGTCGTTCCCTGGCGAACCTCCGGCCACCGGTACCCGCGCACCCTCGAGTTCCATCCGACAACCGTGGTTCCCGGCTCCGGGCGACGCCCCGACGACGGGTACCGTCGGGCAGCCACCCGAAAGGACACCCCGTGCCCGACGACATCCGACCGTTTACGATCGCCGTACCCGACGACGACGTCGATGACCTGCGACGACGCCTGGCCGCCACCCGCTGGCCCGACCAGATCCCCGGCAGCGGCTGGGACTACGGCTGTGACCTGACGTGGCTGCAGGATCTCGCCGCCCACTGGGCCGACGGCTACGACTGGCGGGCCGCCGAGGCCGGGCTCAACGCCTTCGACCACATCACCACCGAGGTCGATGGCCAGAACCTCCACGCCATCCACCAGCGCTCCCCCCACGACGATGCCCTGCCACTGCTGCTCAGCCACGGCTGGCCCGGCTCGGTCGTCGAGTTCCTCGACCTCGTCGGACCGCTCACCGACCCG
>Ga0208408_1001969_pt1 | contig 11314 bp, 7 predicted proteins | sample ETNtaG_4_FD_185776 | JGI IMG/M metagenome (GOLD analysis project Ga0208408, IMG submission 185776) | Marine microbial and viral communities from oxygen minimum zone, Eastern Pacific Ocean - ETNP201406SV67 (SPAdes) (version 2) | ecosystem: Environmental > Aquatic > Marine > Oceanic ... | reverse complement strand
ATGCTCTATCCAGCTGAGCTACGGGTGCATTTTTTGGAGAAGTTTGTATGCAGTTTTAAAAGACAAACTAGCCTTTATATGATGCCTCTAACAGGCATGGAAGTCAATTTTAATTTAAACATAGAAACGCCCTTCACAAGTTGTCATTCCCGCGAACTAGGGGAGATTATATGACTAAATAACTTTTCTAGTGATTCTGCAAGCAAGCATGTTTGCGGAACTAACCGGTCAATGCAAGGGGTGGTTCAAGCTGCTGAATTTCGCGCATACATTCCACAAATGATTTTTCATTTTGGCATTGCATCAAATTGTTACGCCATTCTTTCGCATTACGGAAACCACTTACATAATTGCCGATATATTTGCGAAATTCGCGTACAGCCACTAATTCACGTTTGAAACGCCTGTACAAATGAAAATGTTTTAGCGCCAAATCGATGCGTTCATCAAGAGTCGGCTCAGGATATTTTCTTCGATCCTGAAAACACCAGGGATTTCCAATTGCAGCACGTCCAATCATGAATCCGTCAAGGTTGGCCATTTTATCCAATCCATGGTTAAAATCCCGGATATCTCCATTGCCGATTACAGGAATTTTCAAGTTACGTTTCAGTTCGTAAATCGGCTCCCAGTTTGATTCACCTTTGAAAGCCTGATTATAGGTGCGTCCGTGTATTGTCAGCATAGAAGCTCCGGCAGATTCCAGAGCTTTTGCAAAATTAATTAAATTTTTATCGTCTTTCCAACCCAATCTTGTTTTAACGGAAACTTCCAAGGAGCAGGCTTTACGGATTGCTTCCACAATCCTGCAGGCCTTGTCAGGATCCTGCATCAAGGCACTTCCGTGCTGAGAATGCACAATCTTTTTGGCGGGACAGCCCATGTTGATGTCAACTCCCAGAATTCCGCGATCCTCAACCATACGTGAAGCTTCAGCGAAAATGTCCGGAGAGTTACCAAAAAGCTGCATAAAAAACGGCTGCTCGCACGGTTCAAAATCCAAACGTAAACGTACATGTTCACTGCGTAGAAGCCCATCAACACTGGTAAACTCGCTGAAAAGAATGACATCTTTGCTTAAACTTCGTATAATTTGACGGTAAGCAGAATTTGTCACTCCATCCATCGGCGCAAGACAAACAATTGGACGCTTGACTTCGGACCAGCTCATGACATGATTGGGAGAATGCCTTTTCATTGCTCAAGCAGTGACAAGTTTTTGTTAAAAGTGCAGCAGTGCATTAAAAGACGGAGTTTGAATTATGGTCTGCAGAAAACATTTCTGCTTTTCAGCACACCAAAAATCTCTTTAGAGTTTAACGCGTAAAAGCTGAAATGTCCAGTTCGATAGCTATCCCCGAACCACCTTTTCCTGCTCTGATTCCTGCCGGCTGGACCAGCTCAGGAACTGCACGTTCACGCTTTGCGGAAGGCTTAGCAGATGAATCACTTATAAAACAGATTGAGGCACCAGCCCTGACAGACTCTCTCCTGAAGCTGAGAAAGCAATTTGCCGAAATTCAGCTGGGCAGTGAGTATTTTTTCCAGGCTCTGGATTTTCTGAACTGGACAGAGCTCGATAGCCGCAAAGAAAGTCCGGAGGGAAACCAGCGTTTTCACGTTTTGTTATCTGGATTGCTGCTGATGCGAAAAGCTAACATTTCCGGCAGCACCTGTCTTCCATGGGAAATTTTGCAAACTCAAATCACAGGATCGCTGCTCAATTCCGGATTTTCCGCAAATGAACTTTCTCCTGACAGGTGGCAAAAATGGTTATTGACAAGTTTCGGTACTGAAACGGATTCGGACCCTGTTTCAGTGGAAAATTCTATTTTCAGCGAAAATAATTCTCTGTTTTACTTTAGCAAATATTGGCAGGCGGAATCACGTTTGCTGTCACTGCTGCAGAAACGCATAAAGATGAATCCGCATGTTCCGGAAAGTTCGCTTGTTGAAAAAGTTCTCGAAACTGTGCTTGTTGAACAGCCGGTACGTTTCGGAGAGGAAACTCTACGCCTCGCTGATGAACAGAAAGCAGCGGTTTTGCGCTCAATATCTTCTCCTTTACTGATCGTAACAGGCGGTCCGGGGACAGGAAAAACTTCTATTACGATTACTCTGCTCAGGGTACTGAAAAGGCTTGGTCTGGCGGAACGCCCCGCATTGGCTGCTCCTACAGGAAGAGCGGCAAAACGGATGTCGGAAGCTGTTGTTAATAGCTTGAACTCACTTGTGAATTTGAAGGAGCTGCCGCTTGAGCAAAAATTGCTGGAGGATGCTGCAGAAGCCAAAACTCTGCACAGACTTTTGGCTTACCGTCCCGGCACGCATAGTTTTAAACATCACGAATTTGACCCTTTGGAACACGACTTGCTGATAGTAGATGAAGGGTCGATGATTGATCAGGAGATGATGAGTTCATTACTGCGTGCAGCGAATTCAGAGTTGCCGCACCAGCAGTCCGTACCGCGGATCATCCTGCTGGGTGATGCTCAACAGTTACCGTCTGTTGGTAATGGCGCAGTGCTGCTGGAATTGACAAAAAATTCCAGCACTCCGGAAACAGCAGATATTGAGGAAAATCAGCTACATGTAGTAAGACTGCGTAGAAGTTACAGGCAGGAGATCGGAGATGCCGCGGGGCGCAATATCCTTGGGGTGGCGGAAACAGTCAAAGCAATGGAAGATGACCCAAGGCCGGAACTGCTTTTTGCTGCGCGAGAGCCAAATCACGAAATTATCCGCCGGCTGAAAAGTCTTGAGGAGGTTGGGCAGGAAAAAGTGTTTTTGCTGAATCAGGCAAATACTCCGGATAAACTGCTTAGTTTTGCTAGCTGGTGGGTGGAAAATTATTTAAGTGATGAAAAATTTATATTCGAAACTCAACAGAACTTTCACTACGATGCCCCTGAGTCTTGTACTGCTCAACTGGATTATCTGTTTGATTATTTAAAACATTTCCGTATTTTAACCGCAACTCAGGTTTTGCCAAGCGGAGCCGCGGCGGTCAATCAGAAAATCAGCGAATGCTGGCTGACGAAAAACAGTGTAAAAGATTCATTTTCGGAACACTATCCCGGTAAGCCTGTGATGGTGACAGAAAATAATTACAGGCTTCAGTTGTTCAACGGGGATCAGGGAATATTTTTGAAATTTATCAATCCTGAAAGCAGAGAAGTTGAGCTGAAAGCAGTTTTTGCGGTTGATGGAGTCTTCAAGACTTTTTATCAATATGAGCTGCATCATTTGCAGACAGCTTACGCGATTACCGTTCATAAAAGTCAGGGTTCAGAATATGATCATCTGGCGTTGATTTTACCTGCTTTAAGTAGTGATCACGTGGTGGGTGAGACTGCATCAAGGAGCATTGGGGAATTAATGAGCCGTGAGATGCTCTATACCGCACTGACAAGAGCAAAGAAATCTGTGCTGATACTTGGTGAACAAAGTGTGCTGGAAGGAGCGGCACTGCACAAAGTATCACGTTACTCAGGAATTGGCGCTGCTTTAGTGAGCAAATAAAATGATTAAAGATTTGACTTGGTAAACCATTATTATTCGCAAATAATATCACCTGAGAGTATCAAGTTCCGTAAAGTTAAAGAATAATAAAAACAGTTAATTCAAAAACAATATTCAAAAAGGACTAAGTAGCTGAAATGCGTTTTCTCTGTAACCTTTATCTATTATTATTTTTGACGGGCACACTTGTGTTTGCCGGGGATGAAGTAGATTTGTTTCAAGTTGCCAGAGAGGGTAATGCCGCGCAGATGAGGGAAATGATTGCTTCTGGAGCAGACTTGAAAGGAAAAGACACTTCAGGAAGGAATGCCCTGATGCAGGCTGTGGTTTTCGGTAATCAGGCAACCACACTGGTTCTGCTGGCAAACTCGCCGGATCTGGAAGGTAAAGATGGGTTTGGTTTTAATCCGCTTACCCTGTCAGTGCGTTACGGTGATACGGAAATGATAAAGATTCTTTTGGAACACGGCGCAAGTGTGAAAAGCACCATGGAAGATGGTTCAACTCCACTTATTTTTGCAGCACTGGAAGGACAAATTTCAGCTGTGCGTTTGTTGCTTGAGTATAATTCTGAAGTTAATTTTCGCACAAATTATGGAGAATCGGCCCTCATAGTAGCATCCTTCGAAGGTTATTTAGGAATCGTACGTTTGCTGCTTGACGCTGGTGCAGACATAAATTCCGTCAACGAAGAAGGCTTCACTGCCCTTTTAGCCGCCGCCAGTAACGGGTATTTGGAAGTCGTAAATTTTTTGACTTCCAGAGGTGCAAAGTCAGAAATGGTTGAAATTCAAAATAATCTACTGACTCCGGAAAATTTGTTTGGCAGCAGTCGTGAGGAAGTTGATTTTCAAGATGATTCATCAGAAATGAAGGTCTCTGAACCGTTTTACGAATTGATAAGCGCAGCTATTGAAGGTCGCTTGAGTGTCGTTAATCAATTGCTTGCAGATGGTGCTCAAGTTAATAAAACTGACGATGTGGGACGTACTGCTCTGATGGAAGCCAGCTCTTTTGGACGTTATGGAGTAGTAAAACGTTTGCTGGAATCAGGTGCAAAAGTCAACCTCGAAGACAATCAAAAAATGACTGCACTCATGCTCGCAACACTTGAGGGCCGGGAACGTGTGGTCAGCTTGTTAGTGGACTGGAAGGCAGATGTTAACGCAGCCGATGCGGAAGGTTTAAGTTCGCTGATGATTGCTGGAAATGAAGGACGGACCGAAATTGCCCGCTTGTTGATTAAGCACGGAGCGGATATTAACTGGCAAAGTAAAAGCGGCAGTACCGCACTGATGGAATCCGCTGCGGAAGGTCGAACCGATACAGTAAAATTGCTGCTTGACGCAAAAGCGGATCCTTTGTTGTTAGATTTGTTAGCAAGAAGCGCACTTATTATCGCGGAACAACAAGGTCATCTGGACATTGTGGAAATGTTAAAATAGAAATATAAACGCCCTTTCTCTGCGCGGATCCATAACTTCGCAAACAGTTACAATCCAAACTTCCATAGTTGCTAACTCACTAAAGTGAAACAATCCGAGTGGAAAGAACAGCTAGAGTCCATTGAAGCAGAAATGCACAGGCTTGGACAGGCAGCGGATGCTTCGACTGTTCTACGGCAATTCGGTACAAGACTCTCCACTACAATTCACCATTTTTTTGCCGAAACTGCTTCGTTTGTTCCGGATGCAGCTCTCACTGGTGAGCAACAGGCATTTATGCATTCCCTGCAACTTTATGACTTGCGTTCAGTCATGCGTCTCGTAGTCAATTACGATGCCAGTAAAGGTCTCAAAGTTGTTCTTCCTGGAATAGAAAAAAGTTACCGTTCATTAATGGTCATTCAGCAGTTGGAAAGTTTTACTAAAAATTCATCGGAATCTTCTGCTCTGGACTCATATAAATTTCGTCTGGAAGAAGCCTTGAGCCGTGTTCTCAAATGCAGACGTGAAGATTTGTATAAGGAAGATATCCTGGCTGAAAAAATGGTCTTGGTTTCAGGCGCGACACAGGCTCTGCTAAATAAGTTTTTTACTGAACGGTTGCGTACGTTATTTTCTTCAAATTACCGGGCCTATCTGATGCTCAAAAACCGCTACTTTTTGAATCGGCTTAAACAGTTTAGAAAGAATCCTGATAATTATAAAGCTCAGCAAAGTCGTCTGACAGAACTTGTAGCTCAGTTTGAAAATCACGAAGAATTGAGGCTTGAGCAGGTGATAGAGCAACTCGATTTTCGTGAGATAGAACAATTAGTAAAAGCCCAGATTTTACAAACTGCAGAGCGTGAAATTGTGCAGGGAGATTCCGCCGAAAAAGACAATTCAGACTTAGTGCTTGCAGAAGAAAATTTAGTAAGCTCGGACCTTCCTTTTGATCAAACTCAAACTGAGCAGCAGATTTCTTTTGAGCCACTCGCTCAGGAAAATTCCAAAGACAACAGTTCCGCATACGAAGATCTTTGTACCGCTTACGCTGAACCTTTGGAAAAGCTCTCTGCGAGTTTTAGTCCTGTGCCGGAGTGCTCCTCGCCTTATTTCCGTTCCAGAGTTGAGGATTATTATGATGAATTTGCAAATTTTTTTCGCCAATTGCACGGAGGAAATTTGCAGGTAATTGCCGCAAGTCACAATTTTACGCAGGAATTACTGCTTCAGCGTGGACAGGAATACAAAGCTTCTGAACGTTGGGGTGTGGTAGCAAAAAATAATCAGGACGAAGATTCAGTCTATTTTCGTTCAACTGACGAAAAGGTGCCTTTTGTGGATCGTAAAGCAGAGTGGAGTATGCTGATCCAGGCCAGTTTACCTTTTATGATTCAACTCCCTGTTGAAAAGGCAAAGTCCATCGAAATTGAAAAAGACAAACTCTGTGTTTTTCAAATCGGAACTGCGTTTTTTGACCAGGGACATAAAAACAAGCGTGATGAATATCCGGACGTTTTTTTCAAATTAATGTTCGGAGGTCACCTTTTGTCCGGAAAAAATGCGGTAATTTATGTTGAGCAAGATCCTTATTTCACCACGACACTTGAGCAGATGTGGCACTGCCGTGGATTAGTATACCTCTTTATCATGGCAATTTCCCATCGTTTTGCGCTTGAACTGTCCTCTGCCATGCAGGAATTTTTAGTAGATATTTTACCGAACACCCTCCTTGTCAGCGGTGAAGTACCTTGCACTTCACCATTAGCGCCTGCTCTGAACCTGACGGAAACTTCATAAAATCGGACATCCAGGCAATTCCTTTAATTGCAGTTTGCTATTATCTTTTGAGTGCTGACTCTTGAGTTCCTTTATGTGATGCGATAAAACAGATGATATGTTAAACTTATCCAATTCTACAGAATTAAGCAGTTTGCTTAAATGGAGAGCTGATACTCAGCCGCATTAATCCCTAAATTTACCAGTAATGGAACCAAATGTCTGAAAAAAATCAATCAGGAAAAAGCGGACACCGCCGCTACTCAAAACTTGTCACTGAAACGAATGCCCGTGCCGCCAGCAGAGGGATGCTCTATGGGGTAGGTTTTAAAAAAGGTGATTTCCAGAAGTCGCAGGTCGGTATTGCTTCAACGTGGGGCACTGTCACACCCTGCAACATGCACATCAACGCTTTAGCGGAACATGCTGCCAGAGGCGTCAGGAAGTCAAAAGGAATGCCTTTGATTTTCGGTACAATTACGGTTTCGGACGGTATTTCCATGGGCACCGAAGGGATGAAATATTCACTGGTTTCACGTGAGGTTATCGCTGATTCTATCGAAACGGTAGTTGGTTGTCAAAGTTATGACGGTTTGGTCGCAATTGGCGGTTGTGACAAAAATATGCCTGGTTGTTTAATTGCAATAGCACGTTTAAATCGACCTGCTGTTTTTGTTTACGGAGGTACAATTCTTCCAGGAAAACACAAAGGTCAGGATGTAGATATTGTTTCTATTTTCGAAGCAGTTGGTAAAGAAGCAGCAGGGAAAATAACACAGGGTGAACTTGAGGAAGTCGAGTCCTGCGCCATTCCCGGAGCTGGTTCATGCGGTGGAATGTATACCGCAAATACCATGGCGTCTGCGATTGAAGCGCTTGGAATGAGCCTGCCCAACAGTTCCGCGCAGGAAGCAGTTTCTGAAGATAAAGTAAGAGACTGCGTGGAAGCCGGTGAAGCGGTTTTGCGTTTGATCGAAGACAATATTTGTCCGCAGGATATCCTCACTCAGGAGGCTTTTGAAAACGCGATTACAGTGGTGATGGCTCTTGGCGGTTCAACAAATGCTGTTTTACATTTGCTGGCCATGGCTCATGCGGCAAATGTAAAATTGGAACTGGATGATTTTTTAAGAGTTGGCGAAAAAGCACCGGTGCTGGCTGATTTAAAACCAAGCGGCAAATACTTGATGAGTAATTTTGTCAAAATAGGCGGATTACCACCTTTGATGAAAATGCTGCTCAATGCAGGTTTGCTACATGGCGACTGTATGACTGTTACCGGAAAGACAGTGGCTGAAAATTTGGCAAATGTGAAACCTTATCTTGAAGGTCAAGACATCGTGCGTTCACTTGCGGATCCTATCAAAAAAACCGGACACCTTGTTATTCTCCGTGGTAATCTTGCTGCTGAAGGCGCAGTTGCGAAAATATCCGGAAAAGAAGGTGAATATTTTAAAGGTACAGCTCGCGTGTTTAATTCAGAAGAAGAGGCGCTCGACCGTATTCTGGATGGAACAGTAGTTAAGGGAGATGTGATTGTCATCCGTTATGAAGGTCCAAAAGGCGGGCCGGGAATGCGCGAAATGCTTTCGCCGACTTCCGCCATTATGGGGCGTGGGCTAGGACAGGACGTGGCTTTAATCACGGATGGACGTTTTTCAGGAGGTTCCCACGGATTCGTGATTGGTCACATTACTCCGGAAGCACAGGAAGGCGGTTTGCTGGCGATTGTTGAAAATGGCGATTCAATTATCATCGACATCCGGAATCGTAAAGTTGATCTGCAAGTTGCTCCAGATGAAGTTAAAAAACGTCAGGCAAACTGGAAACGTCCAGAAGCCCGTTATACACGGGGGGTGTTGGCAAAATACGCAAAAACCGTCAGCTCAGCTTCACTGGGTGCAGTGACGGATTTAAACTGAAAACTATTTTAAACTAATGCTTTCAGCAGAAAAATTTCAGCGAGACACTTTTGCTGCCCTGAAAAAAACGCAACGAAATTGCTGAAACCAGTTCACGGATTCTTTGGACCACTCCTGATGAACCGGGGCTTATGTCGCTGATTCCACCGATTCACCTCGCCGTCCTTTATGCGGATACCATCTTCAACACTTTTTGGGAAGCCGTCAATACAGAGCAGTCGAATTCCGGTATGCCGAACAACGCGTTGCTTATTTCCGGGCCTTCCAAAACGGCGTATATTGAACAAACCCTGATTTACAGAGTTCACGGCTGCAAAGAGCTGGTTGTGCTTTTGATACAATGAAGAAAAGGACTTAAGAATAATGCAGCAAACAGACATCATCATCATCGGAGGCGGAATTGTAGGGCTTGCGACTGCATACCAATTCAGCCTGGATTATCCCCGCCTGAAAATCACTTTGCTGGAAAAAGAACCCAGCCTCGCAATTCACCAAACCGGACACAATTCCGGAGTTTTGCACACTGGAATTTACTATAAACCCGGTTCTCTCAAGGCACTCAATTGCCGTGAAGGGAAATCCAGCATGGAAGAGTTTTGCCGGAAAGAAGAGATTGATTTCGAAATTTGCGGAAAAGTAATTGTCGCAGTTTCGGAAAATGAATTAACTGCGCTCGAGACAATTTATCAACGTGGGAGAACAAACGGTGTACGTTGCGAAATGATTGGCGTAGAAAGACTGCACGAGTTGGAACCGCACGTTGCAGGGATTAAAGCTGTACATGTTCCGGAAGCAGGCATCGTGAACTATGGAATAGTTTGTGAAAAATTTGCGGAGCAGATACGTCAGCAGGAAGGTAATGAAATTATTTGTTCAGCAAAGGTGACCGCCATCCACCAGAAAACTCAACGCATGCTTGTGGAAACCGAGAACGGTGAATATGAGGGGCAATATGTAGTTAACTGCGCTGGTTTGTATTCTGATAAAATAACCTCCATGACTCAAAAACCGGATTCCAAAATTATTCCGTTTCGTGGAGAATACTATGAGGTACGTCCGGAGAAACATCATCTGTGCCGGAATTTGATATATCCGGTTCCGGATCCTGATTTCCCGTTTTTAGGAGTACATTTTACACGCATGATTGACGGTTCACTGGAATGCGGTCCAAACGCGGTTTTGGCTTTTGCACGTGAGGGTTACACACGCAGCACAGTTAATTTTCTGGAACTCGCAGAAGTTTTGAGTTATTCCGGATTTATGAAATTAGCGTTAAAATATTGGCGTGCAGGTGCAGGAGAGATGTGGCGTTCGTTTAGTAAAGCCGCTTTTGTCCGTGCCCTGCAGCGGCTGATTCCGGAAATAACCGCAGAGGATCTGGAAGAAGCTCCAGCCGGAATTCGCGCACAGGCTGTGCTGCCGAACGGAAAGCTTGTTGATGATTTTCTGATTCAGCAAAACAAAAACATGATCAATGTCGGAAATGCACCTTCACCCGCCGCGACCTCGTCACTCAACATAGGTAAGCACATTGTCGGAATTGTCGCCAAGAGGTTTTGAAGTGAGCATTAAAAGTTGACTCAAACCTCATTCTGCCAGCGCTGCAACACTTTCTCCAGTGCTGCTACCGGCAGGAAGAATTTACCACTTTTAGGCGGAACTAAGAACTCATTGTTTGGCCAACCCAGAGAAAATAAGTTTTCAAAACAAAATCTCCCGCTGGTACGAAGAGGACGTATTTCTAATATTTTGACAGCAGCAGGTGCAAAGATAACATTTGTTAAGCCTGCTCCGTGTGCTGCGATTACATGAGAAGCTGAGCGGAAAAGCTCCACTTGTTCCCGGATGCTCAGCTGCTCCAGATATACTTTATGGAACTCGTGCTTTTTCATTAAGCCTGAAAATTCCGACTCATTTGCCAAGTGACGTTTAACCGCTAATTTTCTTGAAACATAAATTCTTTGTTGAGATTTTGATTTTTGAGAAGAAAGTTGAGGGTATAAATTTTCCACAAAAGTTCTGATTTTTTTGATTTTTTCCACATTCCAGTCAGGAGCTTTCATTTCCGGAATTATGAGTTTTTCAACACGAAAAACATCTGCAGCTAAAATCTGCACCTCAAAACCTGCTTCTCTGAGAAAATCAACAAACACAAGCGGCATAAATTCCGGAACCAAGACCGGAAATCTGGGAGCGTCGAGCAAGTGTGGCAGCAGATCTGTCAGCAGGTGGTAATAACTGTAAATATGAGGAGAGATGCCTAAATGGTAGGTTCCGTTAAGCAGACGGGCATTTGCGGGATCAGTTAAACCTTGACTCAGACGTGCTTCAATGTGACGGCGGTGTTCTCCTGAAGCAGGGTTATTTTCCGGATTTGAAAGATGCCAGGGGTATTTCTGAAAATGAAACCAGATTTGATTTCCGGACTGTACTAAACCATCCTCAGCGGAAAGCAGTGCATTTTCAAGAATTAATTGCATGTTTAACTTTTGGTCAGCCAACACATACCACAACTGGTTACCGATAAAAAGGCTCTTAGTTGTCAGTGTTCACCCGTATTGACGTTCGTAGTAGTCTTGATATGCACCGGAAGTAATATTTTTAACCCAGTCCTGATGGTCAAGATACCAGCGGATGGTTTTGGCAAGGCCCTGTTCGAAAGAG
>Ga0208408_1001966_pt1 | contig 11334 bp, 16 predicted proteins | sample ETNtaG_4_FD_185776 | JGI IMG/M metagenome (GOLD analysis project Ga0208408, IMG submission 185776) | Marine microbial and viral communities from oxygen minimum zone, Eastern Pacific Ocean - ETNP201406SV67 (SPAdes) (version 2) | ecosystem: Environmental > Aquatic > Marine > Oceanic ... | reverse complement strand
CCAGACGAGCGTTTAGTATTAATTGACCCCGACGAATTCCAATGGGGTGATAAAACTAATTTTGTAACAAATATCATGACAAAGTATGCAAGGTGGTTATTCAAGATTTTGGAAGAATGAATATAGCAGATGTAGATTTTAATTTACAAAGAAATATAATACGTAAGAAAAATAATAAAGTTATAGAAAAATTTGTAAATGCTAAAGATGTTGCAAATTTTGATTATGCATCGTACATTGAGCTATCTAAACGAATAAATTTTTTAGTACCTGTATTAGATTTTAAAGAGGTAATACCAGACAAAGTTTATAGATTTGATATTGAAATAATTGATGGCATAATACTGGATACATTATACATTCAGCCTGAACATTTTTGCCAGTTACTACATTATCTTAAAAGTGTAGTACAATTTTCTAAAGAAAAAACTGGTAGTACTGATAAAATATTTTTTCATAAAGACATTGCTATTGGAAATATATTACTTACTAAGTCAAATCAATTAATTTTAATTGATCCTGATTCATGCCAGTGGGGATCGTATGCAGAGTTCCTTGCAAATTTAGTTGGGAAATACCCCAAATGGCTTAATCGTATCTTGACGGATAAATAGATTTTGTAGGGGAAGCCTACTAGACAATTTGAGATAACATGAACTATATCTGGTACAGTTGGAAGGACATGATGCTAGATGTCAACGCCCTAGTTCGACAACTAGTTCTGTCTGATTATAAGCCGGCCGTGATTGTAGGCCTAGCACGAGGTGGATTGACTCCTGGTGTGATGATGTCTCATTGGCTAAACCTCCCTTTTAAACCTATTCATGCAAGTCTACGTGACTTCCCTCATTGGGAAGCATACTTACCAAAACCCACAGATAAAAGAGTACTCGTTGTAGATGATATCTGCGACTCAGGCGAAACATTCAGTAAAATGACGGATCACATTAATGATCCACGTAAAGCTCAAATGGATCCAATGGGATATCCCATGGAAAAGTTTCCCAAAGAAAAGGGTAAAAAGGGTAATACGGAAGTTCGTTTCGCTACTCTGTGGTGGAACAATGAATGTGATTTTAAACCACATTACTGGGTAAGAGATTGTGCAAAAGATTCAGGAAAAATATGGATACATTTTCCATGGGAGGCGTGGTGGTCTAGTCCTCTACACAATAACTTTGAAAATGACTCGGAAGGAGAAATAAATGAAGAAAATTTTAGGCATAGTAATATTCGTCGCCCTAGTAGGAGCGATTTTAATACCAAATAGCATAACTGCAAAGAAGCAATTATCTGTTGGGTATGTTTTAGTAGGACCAAAAAATGACGGTGGATGGTCAATGCGACATTCACAAGGCTTTGAATCTTTAAAGAAGCATGGTTATAACGTGGAAGGCGTAGAATCTGTTTCAGAGGCAGACAGCCAAAGAGTATTCAAAGGACTTGCAAGGAAACATGATATTGTTTTCGGCACATCATTTGGTTTTATGGAAGGCATGGTTAGAGCCGCAAAGGCGAGACCAGAGACAATTTTTATGCATGCCACAGGGTACAAGGGTAGTGAAAATTTAGACAACTATGTTTGTCATTCATTCCAAGCTCGTTACCTTACTGGCGTTGCGGCAGGTATGCTAACAAAAACTAATAAAATTGGCGTAGTTGGATCACATCCAATACCTGAAATTATCCGTAATATTAATGCACTAACAATAGGTGCTCAATCAGTTAATCCTGATATTAAAGTATCAGTAGTTTGGATTAACTCTTGGTTTGATCCACCTAAAGATATGGATGCCGCAAAAGTACTTGCAGATCAAGGCAATGACATTCTCTATACGACAACTGACTCCCCAAGTGTAGTGCTTTTAGCACAAGACTTATTCAAACAACAGGGAAAAGAAGTTTGGAGTATGGGCAATGACGCACCAATGGGTGAGTATGGTCCAGACAGATATGCTACAGGCATGATGTTTAATTGGAATGTACTGTACAAACACATTTTAGACAAACTTGCTAATGGTACGTTAAAAATGGACACCAGATGGAATTGGGGTTTACAGAAGAATTGTGTGGGACTATCACCATGGGGTGTTAATGTTCCGGGCAATGTTGTTAATACAGTTGAAACAATCAAAATGGATTGGATCAATGACAAGTTTGACACATGGTATCCTTTTTCACAAGGGATTACCAAACAAGATGGCACTAAAGTCCCCGCTGGGGAGATTAAAAGGCCAGAATTGGAAACTATGCAATACTTTGTAAAAGGTGTTGTTGTTCCGTTTCCTATATAAAATAAACTCTATAAAGGAGAAAATATGGAAGGAATGATGGAAAACATTCTTACCGCAATAGCGGTAGTTATAAATGGTATCCCGCAGGGCATATTGGCGTTGAGCTTCGGCTTTGCGGCTTTTCCTACGGCAATAGCATTTGTAATAGGTATCATCGGTTCAGCATTCTTTATGTCTGTTGCAACCATATCCTTCCAAGCAGAAACAATCACATTGGCTGGTACCCTGGGCAATAATATGAAAGAACGGTTATCTCTCATATTTTGGGGTGCCGCCTTGTTGTTGATTGTATCGTTGCTTGGAATGAACGAAGCATTAGTTGCTTTTATCGGACCATTAGTCGTTACATCTATGATGGCTGGTGTTGGTATTATGTTAGCAAATGTTTCGGTAGACTTATTCAAGTCTGAAAAATGGACAGGAGGAGTATCTGCTATCAGTGCTTTAATTGTCTGGTTTTGGACTAAAGACTTAGCACAAACAATTATATGGTCGGTAATTGCTTCGACCGCATTTTATGTTTTATTAAAGTTTAATGCCGAATTACGTGAAAAGTTAGGCGTCGAAATAGAAGAAATTAAAGTAGACCAATCACGTGAAAAGTTTACAACCGGCAACATTCAATGGGATTTTTGGACTAATAGAAACATTGTTATTGGTGCTTTATCACTAGCATGTTTAAACATTGGTGCTAATATTTCATTTGGTAAAATTACTGGTTCAATTGCAGGGGCAGATACAAACATTGACCACCTTGCAATTTATTCTAGTTTAGCAGATATGGGCTCAGCATTTTTTGGTGGTGGTCCTGTTGAAGCAATTATTTCCGGAACTGCCGCCGCACCTGCACCAGTTATTGCATCGTGTATTATGATGGGTATTATGGCAGTTATTCTTTTAAGCAAAGCATTGCCTTGGATTGGGCAATATGTACATAGAGCATCTATTGCAGGATTCCTTTTTGTATTAGGTGTTTTTGTTACCTTTGCTACAAATATTGCTGGTGCGATTAGCATTGGTGGTGATTTTGCAGGGCCATATGGATTTGGACCAGCAGGAATGGTTATTGGTGCTTCGGCATTTGTAACTGCAAAGTTTAATCCTTTTTATGGTCTGGTTGCTGGATTTGTAACTAGCATGATCATGATGGGGGCCTAATATGACTTGGGGTGATACTTTTGGCAATGAGTTTTACGAATTAAGTGTCGCAGGACTCACACGCAAATTACCCAAAGTTAAAATAAATGACGAGCTCGCGATTGCGAGTTTCGTCATGTTGGGTGATACGAAATTAATTGAGAAATGTGCAACATATCTTACAATACATCCTGACTTTCCTAAAGGTAAAGGCGACATTGATGTTGTTGTTTGTCCAGAAGCAAAGGCAATACCTTTAGTACATGTCATTTCTAAAATATTAGAAGTTGACTATGTTGTTGCACGTAAGTCAGTAAAAGGATATATGGTAGATCCGATAATGGAAAAAGTTGAGTCTATTACTACAATAGGCGAACAAATGCTAGTATTGGATAAACCAGATGCAGAGAAAGTTAAAGGCAAAAACGTCTGCATCGTTGATGATGTCGTTTCAACAGGTGGCTCAATCACTTCAGTTGAAAAACTTCTACAAAAAGCCGAAGCAAATGTAGTTTGCAAGGCCGCTGTTTTGTTAGAAGAAGCGGGTTACGATAAAGACGACATTATCTATTTGGAGAAGTTGCCAATATTTAGACTAGCACCGGAAGGGTGACAGATAAACTAAAGGAGGCCAGATGTGGCGCAAAAACAACCAAACCCCATAACGGAAGGTTGGGGGGCATACAGAAAACTTGTAGATGAAGAATTAAAAAAAAAGATGAAACTCATGTAATGACAACACACCCTCATGTGAAATGCTTAACACATAAGGATTGTCATTTAGATAGTTTTTACCCAGGCAAAATATATAGAGCAATGGATTTGCGATTAGATAAAGATGGTTGTCCGTATCTATATAAAGGCAAAATAAGATGAACGAAAACACATTTTACTGGATTGTACTTTGTGTTGGTTATGTTACTATTGCTCTTGCAGTAGTTTATGTATATTATAAAGCCGGAATATTATGAAAATTATAGTAGCATTAGATTATAAAAATCCATTAGATGCATTACAAATGGTTGCATTGTTACGTGATTATGTCGATGGATTTAAAATTGGTACCGCACTATGGAGCCAATCAGTATACGTTAAAGATTACACAAAAGACAAAGAGCTGTTTGTTGATTGTAAATTGTGGGATACGCCTAATACTGTTGAGCAAGTTGTTAGTAAGATAGTTGCTAAAGGCGGAACAATGACTACTATATGTACATGGAATAACAATGCCGTTTTTAAAGCAATAGAAAAATATGCTGATAAAATAAAACTATTAGGAGTATCTTATCTTACATCATGGACTAATGAAGAAGTATATGAAATCCATGGCGATAGATTAGGCTTTACATGGGATAAACATATTAAAAAAATAACAGATTATGGGTTTGGAGGGATCGTTTGTTCAGTAAAAGACCTCAGTGCTATTAATTCTGCTGACAATAACCACAACTTGTCCAGGGTTTGTCCTGGCATTAAAGGAGAATCGGATGCTCCTGGTGGGCAGGCAAGAACTGCTTCTGCCGTCGATGCTAAAAAGGGCGGTGCCGATTATATAGTTGTAGGAAGGTTAATTACTCAAGCGGATGATCCCATCCGAGCCATACAAAAGATGCGAGCAGATCTATTAAAGACTGTTGCAAGCCAGGCCATATATGAAGCCACAAACTAAAGAAGAAATGATAAAACAGATGCGTTTCGCTATTGATACGCAGATGCGATATAAGTTATACAACGATACAGTTTTCCCATTTATGCAAAGCATGGGCATGAAAGATATATGGCAAGGTTTTAAAGATGAACAAAATGAGATTTTTATAGGCGTATACCATTTATATTGGACACCTGAAGATAGTGGTATAAAAGTTTTAAATCCTACAAAGCCAGTACCCAAGGGTACATGGAAACATGAATGGCTTACACAAGAAGAAGCAGACCATAAAAAATTAGTACAACAGGCTAGTAGTATAATAGACGAAGAAAAGATGACTAAAGCAATTTCAACCGAAATGCTTGCAATACATAAAAAAATAAAAGAAAGAAGAGAGGCTGAAGAAGCCGAAAAGAATTTGGAAGATGAAGATATTGTACTTAACTAATGTATAAACTTTGCTTCCAACTCACCTAAAAATTTTCTTATTGCAATATGATATCGAGGCTTATCATATTTTTTAAGAGTTGTAAAAAATTCACTTGCATTTAACCATTGCTCAATTTGAGCTTTAAAATTATTATTGTCTGGTGTATACCCAGCCATAAATTCACCTACTTCAGAACGTATAGTAGGATCAAATTCATTAGGACTTAGATAATAATTTTTACCATGTCTATGATATCCTTTAAGGGATTTTTCTTGCCCAGTAGCAACAGGATCGCCTTCACCATGAATCATAGTACCTTTTTTGTGTACAAGATACCTTGGCTCTTTCATTGGTTTGCCAGTTTTATTATTAAGTTTATAAATGTTCCTGGCCGCATACAAATCTTTTGGAGCATCGATTGTACCAATGCTAACATGTTGCATAAAATGCATTAACTCATGCTCTAAGTCTGATTGCAACATTAACCTAATTTTGTTTATTTCTCTAAACACCGAATCTTCTGAATCATCTTTGTTCAATGCCTGGAAATCATGAGTGTAGTTAATCAAGTAAACATATACCGCACCATATTCAGAATCATATTCCATGGCGGCATCTTCTCGTCCACCAAGATTAATAATCATGGTAAGATGATCAAATTCGTAATCATCACGTGGTGGAGGATATTTGTCAGGCCACTGAACTCTTGTGTCATCAATAGCAACCTTAAAATGCCTGCCTCTTTTAAGAGACACGTTCTTCATAAAATTAATGCCATTGTTTTGCATATAATTTTTAATGGTATCTCTAAACATAGGACGTCGTGGGAAGACTTTGCTGAGCCACGTAAAGGTAAAGTCCAATAATGGCGTCTCAAGTTCTTGATAAGCGATAATGGGGACTTTAATAAGTTTTTCACTAACTACATCTTGCGTTTTCATTTTTGTCCTCACACGTATTTATTTGATTTCGTTTCTGAGCAAAATAACAGTAATTTAATACTTAGTTATTAAATACCAGTTGATGAAAGTATCTAAAAAAGCAAAACTTATTAAAAAGGTGCAAACTATGGAATTAAACAGTCCAGGACTTCAGACCCTTGCTGGGTTAGTAATTTTTTACATTGGGTTGAAGATGTTTAGTGGTGGAATGAAGTCGATGGGTAATTTAGAACACCTTCAATGGTTTTTAAGCAACCCATACTGGATGTTTCTTGGATCTATTGTTTGTACACTTCTTTGGCAATCATCATCCCTTACAACAACAGCAGTTATAGGACTTGTCGCTTCAGGAACATTGCCATTGCCCTCAGCAGTAGCCGCAATACTAGGAGCAAACGTAGGCACAACAGGTACAGTATGGATCGCAGGGATATTAGTTAGTGATGGGATGCCTACGGGCATTACACGACAGGTAGCTCTTGTACATACTGGCGTTAATACAATAATGGCAGTAGCCTTGCTACCTTTTATACAACCCATAGCGAGATTTATATCTAAATTTTAACTTTATAAATATCTTTAATATGAAAATAGACTTTGTTTCGGACTTACACTATGATTGTTGGGAAGAATTTCAAAGATGGGGATGGTTAAAAACTCAAGAGAGTGATTTCATAATTGTTGCCGGCGATATTGCTGATACTATCGAAGAATGTGCAACAGGATTAGAAAAAATTGCAGAAGTATACAAGCATGTATACTTTGTCGATGGTAATCATGAATATCAATCAAACAGGTTTGCAACACGACTCATTCAACAGGAATTAATAAAGTACATTGAGTGCTTCCCTAATATTACATACGTTCCAGAAAATTTAACAAAAATAGAAACAGATGACGGTGTCGTCGGCATTGTCGGTGTCTGTGGATTCTGGGACTTTACATTCGGCGACGTCGACCCTGATGAATGTGCCAAAAACTTTTGGAAAAGAGAGCGTTGGCATGAAGTCAAAAATGGTGAGGTCGATTTCAAAGTAGTAAAACGAAATTTTGAATTACTAGCATCAGAAGATGCATTAAGTTTACAACGACAAATAAGCACTATATACGACAACGTAGATGAAATAATAGTTGCAACTCACGTCACGTGTCATCCTGGCATGTGTACAATATATTACCCCGGTCCAGAAATAAGATATGGTTGTTATGGTAATCCATATTTTATGGGCCTAGCAGAGAAATATTCAGACAAAATCGTATACTGGATAAGTGGACACTCACATGACAAACGATCATTTGATGATCACGGTATAAAATTCTTAAGCAATCCTAGAGGCAGACCTGGCGATTTTAATAGAGCTCATTTTTCTATAGAAACTTTAATAATATAAGTTGACTCTTTTGTCACCAGGTAGTATAATAGTGGTATGAGTTGTAAATTAACTTTTAAAAACACAAATGCATAGATCAGACGCTGTTAAAACAATCCTTGATGCGGTAGTTGATTGTTCAAATGTCAACAGTCTAGGTAGAATTAAGGCTCCCCATAAGTCCTCCAACATGCTCAAATTTCTTAATTTAAACATAGCCAACGATAAATCACAAGACGACTTTGTAGAATATATTAACAAAGACGTTTGTAAGGATTTTAATACTGATTTAGGCTTAACTTGGGATGATTTACATGAGTTTGATACAGTAAGTCAGTTTGCAGACAAGTTATGTAAGTGGGTTACATATAAACCCGAAAAAAGTTCAGAAAAAGTGAAAAAAACACTTGACTCTTTCGTCAAAGATAGTATAATATATACATAGAGTAAATGATTAACTGTTTAGCAGAGGTGCAAAATGGCAGGAGTAATTGACACAACAAGACAAGTAAACATAAACCAAGCATCAGCAATTATCCAAAGAGCTATTGGAAGGAAACGACCAATTATGCTTTGGGGTGCTCCAGGAATTGGAAAAAGCGATTTAATTCGCCAAATTGGTTTACTGTTAGGCCGCAAGGTAATCGACATCCGCCTTCCATTGTGGGAACCCACAGACATGAAAGGCATTCCTTTTTACAATCCCAAAACTAACAAAATGGAGTGGGCACCGCCCGCAGAGCTTCCACATGATCCAGATAGCAATGCTATTGTGTTCTTGGATGAGATCAATGGAGCCGCTCCAGCAGTTCAAGCCGCCGCATACCAGTTGATACTGGACCGCAAAATTGGAACTTACAAACTCCCCGACAACGTAGTTGTTATAGCCGCAGGAAACAGAGACTCCGATAAAGGAGTTTCATACCGCATGCCAAAGCCTTTGGCAAACCGTTTCGTCCACTTGGAACTTAAAGTTGAATTTGATTGCTGGCATGAGTGGGCAATTCATAATGATGTCCATCCTGACGTAGTAGGTTACTTGACTGTTCAAAAGCAGGACCTTTACGACTTTGATCCTAAGGCAGACACAAAGGCCTTTTCAACTCCACGTAGTTGGACCTTTGTTAGTGAACTTCTGCAAGACTCAGATGAAGATACTGAGTGGGATAATACATTGGAACTGGACATGGTATCAGGTTGTGTTGGCGAAGGTGTTGGACTTAAATTCCAGGCACACCGCGAAAGCACCGCAAAGATGCCTAACCCGACTGAAATCCTGGATGGAAAAGTTAAAACTTTGGAAACAAAGGAAATTAGTGCAATGTATGCACTAACAACCGCAATGTGCTACGAACTTAAAGAGAATTTCACAACTCTCGGAAAAGTTAAAGAATGGCACACCCAATGTGGTAACTTCCTCCAGTTCATGATGGATAATTTTAATACTGAAATGACCATAATGGGTGCAAGGATGGCACTTAAGAGTTACAGCCTTCCATTTGACCATACTAAACTTCCAAACTTCAAAGACTTTTTTGACAGGTTTGGACAACTGGTTATAGATGCTTAATTGGTTGCACCTCTCCAATTAAGCGCCTGAGGGCGCCTGTTGACACACGTCGCAGGTGCCCTTTTTTATTTAAAGCGATATGAAACAAACCACTGCCTTAGAAATTCAGTTTTGCACCGCAAAACGAGCAATAGAAACCGTTTATAGAATTTACGGCAAAGAAACTATCGAAAAACAGTTTGGTAAAGATATTTGCCCATCTCCAGGATCAATTATGGATTATATAGATCGTTGGAAACGAGTAACAAAAGAACTATACTTAGATAAAAAGGATCTTAAAAGATGTAAACGATGGTTAAGAGCCAAAGAAAGCCCATTACACTATTATATAAGTGAAGGCAGTAGTGGCGTACAAAAAATCTATAATTGTTTTTGTGTTCACATTAAAGATTCCCAAACAGTATTCCTTTTTAGACTTGCATTTGACACTCGTGAAACGTACTATAAATAAATGTATAGTTTAATCGAGTTGAAAAATGATTAACAAAGAACCATTCCTAGAAGAACTAGACTCTTTAAAAAAAGAAGGCAAGTACCGGATTTTTAATTCCGTATTGCGAGAACGTGGAAAGTATCCACAGGCAATATGGTATTCTGGTAAAGGACAGGAGGCGGCTGGTCCTAAAAACATTACTCACTGGTGTGCAAATGATTATTTGGGCATGAGTCAACATAAAGTTGTTATTGATGCCGCTCGTACTGCATTAGAAGAAACCGGTCTTGGTGCTGGAGGTACTCGTAACATAGGTGGTACTACTCACTATCATGATACGTTAGAGAGAGAACTCGCAAGGCTCCACAACAAGGAAAGTGCATTATTATTCACGTCTGCATTTAATGCAAATGAATGGTCTTTAATTGTACTAAAGACTATTATCCCCGATTTAGAATTTGTTTCGGATTCGAAAAACCATGCCAGTTTAATTGGTGGTATTCGACATTCACGAGCACCAAAGCATATATTTGAACATAACAACATGGAAGATTTGCGAAGCAAATTAAGTGACGTAGAAGGAACTCCATGTATTGTATTTGAATCAGTTTATAGCATGGATGGTTATGTTAGTAAGATTGAAGAAATTTTAGACATAGCAGATGAGTTTAATGCAATAACATTTTTAGATGAAGTTCATGCGGTTGGATTATACGGTCCTACAGGAGCAGGATATGCGGAAAAATTAGGTGTAGCAGACAGAGTGGATATAATTAATGGCACGTTAGCCAAAGCATTTGGTTGTCAAGGAGGCTACATTGCTGGTGACGATATAATTATAGATACAATACGAAGCAAAGCATCAGGATTCATTTTTACAACCAGTTTGAGCCCGGTTGTCTGTGCCGGAGCCTATGCAAGTATACGTTATCTTCGACAGCATTCGGAATTGCGTGAAATGCATCAGAAAAATGCAAAAAAGCTCAAGAACTTATGCAAAATGGCTGAAATTGACATACTTGATAACGATACCCACATAGTACCCGTTATGGTACGAGAAGCAAAGAAAACTAAGTTACTTTCCGACAAATTACTGTATGACCACGATATATATGTACAACCTATCAATTATCCGACCGTGGCGGTAGGTACAGAACGGCTTAGATTTTGTCCAACACCGCTACATACTGAAGAATTAATATATAAATTAATAGATGCCTTAAAAAAAGTGTTGACTTTATCGTAGAAGGTAGTATAATAGTAGTATGATAAATGAAACGGAGATAAAAATGCAAGGGAATTTGATGTACATGACACCAGGTCCAGTTGTTGATGGAACAAAGACACTCCATAAGCCCCCAAATGCAAAAAAGCGAATTGCAAAAGACAGCCAATATACTCCAGATTCACATCAGCAGAAAGAAACAATAAACAAACTTACGATGGCAAGAGTACGTATGTTGCTCAACCATCCGTTTTTTGGTAATCTTGTAACCCGCCTAGTTTTAACT
>Ga0208408_1001949_pt1 | contig 11379 bp, 8 predicted proteins | sample ETNtaG_4_FD_185776 | JGI IMG/M metagenome (GOLD analysis project Ga0208408, IMG submission 185776) | Marine microbial and viral communities from oxygen minimum zone, Eastern Pacific Ocean - ETNP201406SV67 (SPAdes) (version 2) | ecosystem: Environmental > Aquatic > Marine > Oceanic ... | reverse complement strand
GAATCATTACGATCTGTTTTAACTAAAATATATAATAATCTAGTCTCTATTTAATATTCAAAATAGTTGAACCAACAACTAAAAATTAATGAAAAATATTCTAATTCTATTTGCTATTCTACTTTCTTCTTGTGCGGACATAATTACAACAAAAAATTTGTCTGTAACCGATACAATTCCTGATGTATGGAAGCATTCGATACCGGAATCATCTGAGGTCACCGGAAAATGGTGGGAAGCATTCCAGGACACTATATTAAACAAAGTTTTCACAGAATTTAATTCTAACAGTCCAGATCTAAAGAGTATCGCCTCAAGGCTTGAAATGGCGAGGCAGGCATATAAGATAAATATTGCCCCTAGGTTGCCGGCCGCCAGTCTAGGTCTAAGTGGTTCAAGCCGACAACAAAATCTAACAGCTTTTGGACTTTCTGAAGATTTCTTTGGTGGTGGTCAAAACGGAGACCAAAGTGGTGGAAGTGGTAATGGAGTTACTAGTTTTAGTTCAAATAGTTTTGGGCTTAATCTTTCTATGCAGTGGGAGATAGATATTTGGAGAAAAATATTTAACCAGTCTAAGGCTGCTCTAAAAGATTATGAATCTATTTCGCATGATTTGTCCTATCTTAATTTTTCTATGCAAGTTCAGTTAGCAAAATTATTTTATTCTGCGTCAGAGGCCTATAATCAATATGATCTAGCAATAGAGACACTTGAGAACATTACGGAGCTGGCTGATATGGTCTCTGCAAGATATGAAAAAGGCCTTAGATCTTCATTAGATGTTAGGCTTACACAGTCTTCAGTTTCTTCATCAAGGGCGCTACTGGAAAACAGGCGTCAGGCTTATATCGCCTTAGTAAGAAGGCTAGAAGCTATGCTTGGAAAATATCCTGATGGTAGTTACCTAATAAGTAACGACCTTCCCTCTGCATTGCCTAATATCCCAGCTAGTATACCCGCAGATATATTAAACAGAAGGCCTGACATTAGATCTGCTCTAGCCAAGGCTCAAGCGGCATCCTATCGTTCAGCAGAGTCAATAAGCGCATTTTTCCCTGGGGTTACCTTGACAAGTTCCGTTGGAACATCATCAAGTGAGCTCAAAGATATTTTAAATGAAGATTACCAGATATGGTCACAGGGGCTCAACATAGGGCTTCCGATATTTCAAGGTGGACGGCTTGTGGCTAATAAAAAAATGAGACAAGAGGCGCAGAATGTTGCCGAACAAGATCTGATAAAAACTATAATTAATGCATTCTCGGAAGTAGAACAGACTTTATTCTCTGAACATTCAAACAAGGTTCTCTTAGAGTCTTATGCTGACGCTGCCGAGCAGGCTGAGGCGGCATATAAATTATCTCGCGAACGATATGATTCTGGGCTTGTAGACCTGATTGCGGTTTTAGACAGTCAGCAGCGGTGGTTTCAGGCAAGGTCACAGGTTCTTTTGGCCAAAAAAACAAAAATTGATACAAGGCTTAATCTTATTTTAGCCTTCGGTGGAGATTTAAAATAAACATAGAGATCAACAATGAATAAATATATAAAGAAATTTAGTCCAATTATAATTCTAATGGGGAGTATTGGGATTTTCATGCTTATGATTAAGCTTAAGCCAGAAGCCGAATTTCAAAAGCCAAAGATTATACCCCAAATGGTGGAGACTATGGTTGCATATCCGTCAGAGGTTCGTGCAAAGATCAGTTCACAGGGAACCATAAGGCCTGAGCATGAAATTTCTGTTACCTCAGAAGTAAGTGGAAAAGTTATTTGGGTCTCAGACAACTTTCATGATGGTGCAGGTTTTCAGAATGGAGACACGCTCATGAAAATTGAAAAGCGAGACTATGAGTTAGCTCTTATATCAACCGAGTCAAATCTTTTCCAGGCGCGGCTTGCACTTGAAAGAGAGGAAGCAGAAGCCAAACTAGCTAACCTTGAATGGGAGCGTGTTGGCAAAGGAGATGCCTCTAGTCTTACCCTAAGAGAGCCTCAATTAGCACAGGCCAGAGCAGTTCTTGCAGCTGCTGAGGCGGCATATGAACAGTCCAAGCGTAATCTAGAAAGAACCGTGATTATTGCACCGTTTAATGGGCGAGTTAGGAAAAAATTAGTCGATCTTGGGACAAACCTGGCTCCTGGATTCAGGATAGCAGATATTTATAATACTGCTAGTTTTGAAGTCAGACTGCCAATCGCTGATAAAGATATACCATTTCTAGGTATCCCCTTAGATGGAACAACATTAGGAAAAAGTAAGCGACCCAGTGTGCGGCTATTTGCAAGTTATGGGGGGGGAAATTTTCAAGCAGATGGTTTTATACTTCGTTCTGAGTCTGAGATTGATCCTAAAACCAGAATGATATCGGTTATAGCAACCATCCCGGTTTCAAACAATAATATAAGTCTGAAGGTTGGAATGTTTGTCAATGCGGAGATTGAAGGACTTTCTTATTCTGGGATAACGGTTGTTCCCAGAAATGCTGTAAAAAATGATATGATTTGGGTGGTAGAAAACCAAAAGCTTAGAAGAAAATCTATAGAGGTTATTAGACTTGAAAATGACTTTGCTTTTGTTGCAGATGGGTTAAATAAGAACGACAGGGTTCTAATCACTAGACTGTCTTCATATGTGGATGGAATGCCAGTAAGAGAAAACTAGTCTAATGAAAAATATTATACGATGGTTTATTGCCAATACTGTGGCCGCAAATCTGTTAATGGGTTTTATTCTGATTGCAGGTTTTTTTACGCTCTCAAGACTTCGGATGGAAGTATTTCCTGATATAGCCATACCGATCATTAATGTTTCAGTAATATATCCAGGCGCGTCTCCAGAAGACATTGAAGAATCTATATGTGTTAAGGTAGAGGAACGAGTACAGGGTGTCAATGGGTTAAAAAGAATAACCAGCTCGTCAAATGAAGGATATGGTTCTATAAATATTGAGGTAGAGAACGGCTATGATATTGATGAGGTCAAAGATGAGGTCAAGTCTCAGGTTGATGCAATAACATCTTTCCCTGATGGTGCCGAAAAACCATCTATAAGAAGCTTTGATGGTCAGCCTGAGGTGATAACTATTGCTGTCCATGGAAAGGTTGATGAGGTAAGCCTCTTGAGCATCGCTGAAAAAATACGTGATGAAGTAAGCGACTTACCAAACATAACACAGACACGCTTAGGGAAAAAGCCCCGCGAAATTTCAATTGAGGTTTCAGAGAACACTCTCCAAAAATATAGTTTGTCTTTTGATTATATCGCAAACAGAATAAAATCTTCTTCAATGGACGTGCCTGGAGGTGCGATCGAAACCTATGATGGAGAAATTTTAATTCGCTCCAAAGGCCAGGCATATACAGGTGATGATTTTGGGCTGATCCCGGTGTTGTCAATGTCAGATGGGTCTACACTATTGTTAAGAGATATCGCAAAGATCAATGATGGCTTTCAGGATGTTGACTATGAAATAAAATTTAATAGTGAGCCGGCAAAATTAATTAGGGTATACAGAACTGGAGAACAAAACGCTCTTGATATCGCAGATGCTGTTCATCATTATCTGGAAAAAAAGCAATCTCTAATGCCTCCCGGGATTTCTCTTACTCCTATGAAAGATGAGTCAGTGATCTTAAGAGGTAGAATCAAACTGTTAACAGATAATGCTTATTTAGGTCTTGTGCTAGTACTGATAGTGCTCGCTCTTTTTCTCAAGCCCAAGTTAGCTGCCTGGGTTGCCGTAGGTATTCCTATCTCTTTCATGGGAGGATTTTGGCTACTTCCTGTGTTTGATGTATCAATTAATATGATTTCACTTTTCACATTCATCCTTGTACTGGGGATTGTGGTTGACGATGCTATTGTTGTTGGTGAAAATATTCATATATTCAGGAAGAGAGGGCTGAAAGCCGCGGACGCAGCGCTTGAAGGTGCTTACCAGGTAGCCAAACCAGTGATATTTGCAGTATTGACCACCATGGTTACTTTTTCACCGATGATATTAGTCGAAGGTGCATTGGGGAAGATATGGAGGATTATTCCAGTCGTAACGATTCTTGTCTTAGTGTTCTCCCTTATTGAATCTTTGACCATTTTACCAGCTCACCTAGCTCACATGAATGAGGATACAAATGAAAAAGATAATTTTATTTCGAAATGGTGGGCAAATATTCAGTTAAGTATTCACAATAGTCTACAGAGCTTTATAAAGAATATATATGAACCCACTTTAGCATGGGCTCTTGCTCACAGAGCAAATACAATCTCGATTGCCGTAAGTATTTTTCTAATATCTATAGGCATAGTTGCCAGTGGTATTCTAAGATTCAATTTCTTTCCACCGTTAGAAGCGGATATTGTTATTGCGGGAGTAGAATATCCAGAAGGGACCCCGGTATCAATAACCAAGAATGGTTTAGATCAAGTTGAAAAATCAGCTTTTAAGCTAAAAGATACTTTGGAGGTATTATATCCGGAACAAAATATCTTTATTAACATGGTATCAACGGCAGGTGATCAGCCAATAAAGACACAGTCATCAAGGGGCCCTGGAAATCTAGATGCTACTTTTTTTGGATCTCATTTAGCGGAGTGTGTGATAGAGCTTGCTCCTGGTGAAGAAAGGCCGTTAGGCACTAAAGAAATATCAAAGATTTGGCGAGAATTGACTGGCTCAATCCCCGGTGTTAAGCAGGTAACATTTGACTCTGATCTATTTACCACTGGCGCTCCGATCGAGATAAAACTTTCCAGCATAAATAGGGAAGATTTAAAAGCTGTAACATCGGTACTCAAAGATAGACTTCAGACCTATGCTGGTGTTTTTGATATTAAAGATTCGTTCAGCGCAGGAAAGGATGAGATCAAGCTGAAACTTAGGCCAGAGGCGCAAAACTATGGTATTACCATGTCTTCATTAGCTCGTCAGGTAAGGCAGGCTTTTTATGGAGACGAAGTCCAACGAATCCAACGTGGAAGGGATGAGGTTAAGGTCTTCTTACGGTACCCAAAGGCTGAGAGAGTCAGCCTAAATAATCTAGAGCAGATGAATGTAAGGGTTGGGAATAATATAGAAGTGCCACTCGGTCAAGTTGCACAAGGGGAACTCTCCAGTGGATACTCTACTATTACTAGAACGGATAGAAAAAGGTCTATAAATATTACTGCTGATGTTGATCTAACGGAGGCTAATGCGAATGAAATTTTAGCCAGGTTTGAACAAGAGCATATAAAACCTTTGCTAGAAGATTACCCAAGTATAGGCTATAGTTTTGAGGGCGAACAGAGAGAACAACGTGATACACTGGGATCATTATATAAGAATTTTGTCTTGGCCCTTTTTGTGGTCTATATCCTTCTAGCTATCCCATTTAAGTCTTATTTACAGCCTCTAATTATTATGTCTGCGATTCCATTTGGATTTACTGGAGCAGTGATTGGGCATCTGATAATGGGTATGAACCTTGCTGTTTTATCTATCATTGGTATTGTGGCGCTATCAGGAGTAGTGGTAAATGATAGCCTGGTAATGGTTGATTTTATTAACAGGTATAGAAGGGAAGAAGGAAAAACTGTTATGGAGGCTGCCTTGGCTGCCGGGCCAAGACGATTTAGGCCTATTCTTCTTACGTCTGTCACCACTTTTGTTGGTCTTTTTCCACTTTTAATTGAAAAAAGTGTCCAGGCAAAATTTTTAGTTCCGATGGCGATCTCTCTTGCATTTGGGGTGCTGTTTGCAACACTGATCACCCTGCTTTTAGTGCCAACCAGTTATCTGGTTATTGAGGATATAAAAAAATATTTTGGTGATATGACAAAATAGGATGGTTCAAAAGCATACTAAAATTAAATTTTGGGCTTATCCTTAGCATGAAGATATACGAGTTAATAACAAAGCAAACAATTAATAAACCAATACCAGAGGTATTTTCCTTTTTTGCTAGGCCGGAAAATTTAGCGGTTATTACTCCTAAAAAGTTGGACTTTAGAATTCTTACTCCTTCGCCTATCAATATGGAAAAAGGTACGGTTATTGATAATCTATTTAGTTCAGAAAAATACAAGCTATATACTTCTGACACGAATCAGGGAGCTGTCGCGTGAAGGTAGCGCTATTTGGTGGAACGGGTTTCGTTGGCTCTTACATTATTGATCAGCTTATTGAGTCCGGTCATTTACCTAGGATTCTAGTTCGATCTGATTCACACAATAAAATTATTTCTCCGGATAGGTGTGAAATCGTGGAGGGTGATATTGCCAACGCAGATGATATTATGAGCGTTCTTGAGGATGTGGAAGCAGTTATTTATAATATTGGAATTATTAGAGAGTTTCCTGGCCAAGGTATTACTTATGAAAAGCTTCATTTTGATGGTGCTGTCAATTGTATGGACGCTGTGGTAGAAAAAGGAATTAAACGTTTTATTTTGATGAGCGCTAATGGAGTATGCCCAGATGGCACAGGCTACCAGAAGACAAAGTGGATGTCTGAGCAATATTTAAAAAATACAGATTTGGAATGGACAATATTTCGTCCTTCTTTAATATTCGGTGACCCTAGAGGTCACGATAGGCCAGAGTTTTGTACACAATTAAAAAAAGATTTGATAAGTCTTCCATTCCCGGCGCCTCTTTTTCATGAAGGGCTTTTGCCTTTGGACGCAGGCAGTTTTGCAATGTCACCAATCCATGCAGAGAATGTGGCTGATATTTTTGTTAGTTCTATTGAGAAAGATAATCATTATGGAAAGACAATTGAACTTGGCGGGGAAACTGAGCTAAGCTGGAAAGAAATTATTAAAATAATTAGCAATGCTTGTGGTAAGAAAAAATGGGCTCTACCTGCACCTATTATAGGAGTAAAAACTGTTGCTGCAGTTTTTGACCGATTTAGCTGGTTCCCTGTTACAAAGGACCAATTAACAATGCTTCTAGAGGGAAATACCTGTGACTCAACAAACTATTTTTTGGAGAACAGACTAAAGCCACTACCGTTCGATATTAATAATCTATTTTATCTAAAGGATTCATAAACGTTGAAACTATTGTTCATAATTCCTGCCGTCTTTATTCTTATGGTCTACCTAAATTTTTTTTCTAATGATAAGATAGTTTTGTCTGAGGGTGATGATGCGCCATCTTTTTCGCTAAGAGATCAGGATGGAAAGATTCATAATCTTTCTGACTATAAGGGGATGAGGATCATCGTTTATTTTTTTCCAATGGCAGACACACCTGGATGAATTAAAGAGGCTTGCGGGTTCCGCAATATTTATAGTGAGTTTGAAAAAAATAATATTATCGTTATCGGAATTAGTTATGATAAACCTAATGCTTTAAGAGATTTCAAGGATAAGTATAATCTACCGTTTGACTTTCTTTCTGATTCAACAAAATCTGTGGCATTGAGCTATGGTGCGAACGGAATATTCACCCCTAAAAGAGTGACATTTGTGATAAACTCAGACTTAAAAATAGATAAAATCTATAATGAGATTAATGTTAATACGCATGCTGAAAAAATTCTTACTGACCTCACTCGTTAGTATAGTATCAATTAACACGTATTACTTGAATGCTCAAGATAGGTCGGGCAGTGTCTATGGGTTTATAACTGATGAGGCTACTGGTGAGGCCCTTATAGGTGCGAATGTGATTATAAAAGAAACTGGTGCCGGGATGGCAACTGATATGAATGGATATTATGTCATCCAGGAAATTGATCCTGGTGACTATACAGTATTAGTTTCTTATGTAGGCTATCAGGTGCTGAACTACGAGATTAAAGTTAGTGGACAAGAGCCTCAAAAATTAGATCTTGCTCTGACTTCGCAGGCGGTGTCAATGGGTGAGGTAGAGGTTTCCGCAGAAAAAATACAGAGAAAATATAATATACAGCCTAGCAGGATTAATCTTTCCCCTAGAATGCTAAAAGCGGCTCCCTCCTTAGCTGAGCCTGATTTGTTTCGGACTATACAAGCTCTTCCTGGTGTTTTGACAACGTCAGAGTTTAGCACGGGTCTTGTGATCAGAGGCGGAAACACAGATCAAAATCTTATTTTATTAGATGGTATCACGGTCTACAACCCCTCTCATCTAGGCGGAGTATTTTCAAACTTTATTGTAGACGGGGTGAAAGAGGCTAACCTTATTAAAGGAGGTTACAATGCAGAATATGGCGGCAGGCTATCAGCCGTACTTAATGTGCTCAGTAGAGAAGGAAACCGAAATAAATTTGACGGGAAAATGAGTGTGTCCCTTTTGTCTGCCCAGACCACGCTTGAAGGGCCGAGCTATAATGGTGCCTGGTTAGTCTCAGCCAGGAGGACTTATTTTGATCAGATCTTCAAAAACAATCCTAATATTCCTCCATATTATTTCTATGATTTTCAGGGGCATGTATTTTCTGATTTATCACCAAGAGATAGACTCTCTATCAGTTTCTATAGTGGTCTCGATGATTTTACCTTTAATGATCTTGGGCTAAGCTCGGACTGGGGAAACAATACTATAAGTTTAACCTATCGCAGAGTATTTAGTGAGAGACTCATAGGGAACTTTTTACTTGCCTCGAGTGAGTTTTTTACAAACTTTGGTCTTGGAGGTAAGGATGGTCTAAACAATGAAAACATAATTGATGATAAAACATTCTCAGCAAATATGTCCTACTTTCAGTCAAAGGATTTTGAGTGGAGATACGGTGTACAGGTTAAACAGCTTGGTATAAAATATAGGACCACCTTTGAGGATGAGGTCTCCTTTGATATTAAGGAGGATCCAATCGAGGGTGCTGCCTATGCTAAGCTAAAGTGGAAACCAAGTCTGAGGATGGTTGTTGAGCCTGGGCTTCGATATAATTTCTATAGTGTTTATGCTGACAAGCCGTTTATTGATCTTCGTTTGGGAACAAAATATTTGCTGACTGATGATCGATATATAAACTTTGCTTTTGGAAATTATCACCAATTTATTGAGACGATTCAAGATGATTTTAACCCACCTCTATTAGATAATTGGCTAGCGGTTGATGAGTCAGTGGATCCTGCTTCCGCACAGCAATTGGTACTTGGTTATGAAGAATATTTCCAAGATATATATAAGGTACAGGTTGAAGGATATTATAAAGAAATACAAAACATGCTTACTTATGAAGAGTTTAGATCATCAACGGATGCAGACGTATCCGATGAGAATGTGCGTGATACTTTTACTCCTTCAGATGGTTACGCCTATGGTTTAGAACTGTTCGGTCAAAAAATGGTAGGCAAGCTTACTGGTTGGATTGGCTATACGTATTCAGTATCTCGCAAAACTATGAATTCTCAATACTCCGATGGAGAAGAAGAGTACTACACAAACTGGGACAGGACACATGCCCTAAGTATACTGGGAAGTTATGTCAAAAATAAGAAATGGGATATTAATTTTAAATGGGCCTGGCAATCAGGACAGGCTTTTACACCTATACTAGGATTTTACTTGGAGAAAACGCCTGGCGATCCAAACACAAGTTTTCACACTATACCGGGAGTTAGAAATAGTGGAAGGTATCCAGCATATCACCGGCTTGATCTAGGAGCAGTCCGTCATGGAAAAATATTTAATAAGAAAGCTGAATTTTTCATTCAGCTTATTAATACATATAACAGGAAAAATATTTTTAGGTACGTGTACCAACTTGGTAACGTGTATAATGGTATTGATGATGATGGAGACTGGGTCGAAAAAGATCATGATACAAATGATAACGGAGAACCAGACGTTGGCGAGGTTAATGTAGATGAGGAGGATGAAGGTCGGATGCAGCGCAAAGATATTAGTCTGTTTCCTGTGATCCCGACTATTGGTATAACTATATATTTCTAATGAAAAGTTTTTTAATCATAATAATTATTTTTGGGTTTATCTTGATCCAGAGCTGTATGGATAATGATAACGTTTACGACTATGAGCAGAGGCTATCAGTCTGGGCACATTTCCAGTCAAGCATGCCTCTCTCTGATACTGTTTTTGTTTCCCGTACCGCAAGTATTGATGAAGAAACGCCTGTTGATTCTTTGTGGATCAGTGATGCAATAGTTAAGATTACTGGAGATACTCTTGATATGTTATTAGACCCTGTTGACAGAAAACCTGGTCGGTATTTTACTGAGTCTTCATATATATTTCTTCCTGGAGTTGAGTATACAGTTAGTGCCAGCTATAACGGATTATCTGCTCAGGGTAAGACAACTATCCCGAATGATATAATCATAGAAACAGTAGAGCCGAGCGTCTATACCTGTAGAGGCGTTGGTTATGATGTGCCATCAATCAATATTGAAAATTTTTCTCACTCATCACCCTTTCCCACAGGCGCCATTGACACCGTTTATCTTCGTCAGGGAAATTGTTTTACAGAGAGCTTTGCGAGTTACCCTCTTTATAAAATTAATTTTAATGAAGATGATTATCAGACAATAAGAATTATCTCACTCGCGCTCGAGGCAGATCAAAAAGATCTTGAACCTTTTTCGGATGGCAATAGCAATGAAATTTGGGATATAGATGAAGAGTTTGAAGACTGGAATGAGAATGGTGTCCGTGATAGTATCTATTCTAATCTGATTTATGACACAACAGGAACCTATGCCAGGTGGAAAGGACCTTATTTGCGGGATAAGGATAATGTTCCCTTCAAGCTAAATCCGTGGCCGTGGAACATAGAAACATCTCCCGTAAATATGTCTTGGCTATTTTATGATTATTATGGATACCATTTAATGACCTTCCAGGCGACTGATGAAGCATTTTTTAATTATTTTCAAGGGCTTCCAGAGTTTAATACATTTGTTCTTCCAGCATCAAATGTAGTGGGAGGGTATGGACTTGTCTCAAGCTCTGCGTCTAAATCTTTCCTTGTTTATGTTGCACCTTATAAGGAAGAATAGAGGGAATTTGTAGCCCGTAGGAGAATCGAACTCCTGTTGCCAGGATGAAAACCTGGAGTCCTAACCACTAGACGAACGGGCCAAATACATTAAAAGAGCAACTAGCTTGGCGAGGAATTTATTTAAACATCTATATGAGGCCAACAATTTTTAATATGATAAATTTATTTTTAGGTTGCCTTATCAAGTATGTCTAACAGCTGTCCATTTTGATGAAGCTCGATCGTGATATCAGCGCCACCAATAAGTTCACCCTTAACAAATAATTGTGGAATAGTTGGCCAACCAGAGTGTTCGCTAAGTTTTACTCTGATGTTTGGGTCTTCTAGTATATTGATATCTTTATAGTCTACACCGTAATGATTTAGTACTTGGACTACTGAGTTTGAGAATCCGCACATTGGCATTTCTTTCGTTCCTTTCATATAGAGGATTATCGAATTA
>Ga0208408_1001946_pt1 | contig 11383 bp, 7 predicted proteins | sample ETNtaG_4_FD_185776 | JGI IMG/M metagenome (GOLD analysis project Ga0208408, IMG submission 185776) | Marine microbial and viral communities from oxygen minimum zone, Eastern Pacific Ocean - ETNP201406SV67 (SPAdes) (version 2) | ecosystem: Environmental > Aquatic > Marine > Oceanic ... | reverse complement strand
AAACAATGCGCCCCAGCTTGAACTGACATTCTTCCTGCTACCGCACTCATAGGTGCTAATAAAGGAAGTCTCCCATTATTATCTGTTACAGTTTCATACGCAATGCATACAGACTTTGAATCTATTAGTCCTTGAGTTAACTCTTTTGCTGCTGCTAAATGAAGATATGTAAAAACAATTTGGTTTTCTCTAATCATTTTAACTTCATTAGATAAAGGTTCTTTAACTTTAACAATTATTTCAGCTTCGTTAAAAATATCTTCTGCTTTATCAATAATTTTTGCACCAGCAGATCTATATTGATCGTTATAAAAACCAGCTTCGAAACCTCCATTATTTTCAACTAATACTTCATGATCATTTGAGGTTAAAGTTTTTACGCTTTCAGGAGTTAGACCAATTCTGTTTTCTTGGGGCTTTATTTCCTTGGGAACACCGATTTTCATTAAATTAAATTAATTTTTTTTACTTTTAGAATAGTTAGTTATTCCAGTTCTAAGTTTATCTATTATTTCATCGATATGTTTTTTTTCACAAATAAACATTGGAGCAATAATTAAACAATCTCCTGTTGCTTTAAAATTAACTCCAGCTTCATAACAATGTTTGAAAGTAGTAAATCCTGCTGCTCCTTGTTTTTTATCCATCTTCATGTCAATTCCACCCATCATTCCATACCCTCTTATATTCTCAACGGCATCTAAATCTTTAAGAGACATTAAACCTTCTTGGAAATAAGGTGACATTTCTTTTGCTCTTTTGAATATATCTTCTTTTTCAATTATATCTTGAACTGCTAAAGCTGCTGATACTGCAATTGGTATTCCTGAATATGTATAACCATGGAATAATTCTATTGCTCCTTTTGGAGAACTTTCCATTATAGCGTCATAAATTTCTTCTTTACATGCAACGGCACCCATTGGAACTATTCCATTAGTTGTTGCTTTAGCCATGGTCATAATATCTGGAGTTACACCAAATTCTTGAGAAGCAAAAGGAGATCCTGTTCTTCCCCATCCTGTAATCACTTCATCGAAAATTAATAAAATTCCATGTTTGTCACATATTTCTCTTAATCTTTGCAAATATCCTTTTGGTGGTACTAATGTTCCAGTTGATCCAGCAATTGGTTCCACTATACAGGCAGAAATATTTTCTGATCCAAAGTTTGCGCAAATTCTTTCTAAATCATTTGCTAATTCAGTTCCAGTTTCAGGTTGTCCTGAAATAAATTTATGTTCTGGTAAATGAGTATGTCTCATATGTGCTACACCTGGCATTAACACGCTCGCAAATGTTTTAATATTATTTACCATTCCACCAACTGAGGTCCCTCCTATATGCATACCGTGATATGCTCTTTCTCTTCCAACTATTCTAAATCTTTCGCCTTGTCCTTTAGCCTTATGATAGGCAATTGATATTTTAATTGCAGTTTCAACAGCATCAGATCCTCCTGTTGAGTAAAAAATTCTATTTAAATTTCCTGGTGTATGTTTTGAAATTCTTGTAGCAAGTTCAAAAGAACCACCAAAACCTTGTTGAAATGGTTGAACATAATCTAATTTTTTCAATTGATTAGTTATAGCGTTTATAATCTCTTCTCTTCCATGTCCTAAAGGATTGCAGAATAAGCCTGAACTAGCATCTATTTGTGTTTGTCCTTGGTGGTTTTTTAAATAAACACCTTTTGCTTCTGTAATTAATCTTGGATTTTCTTTAAAGTCTCTATTGGATGAGAATGGCATCCAGTGCTCGTTAAGTGAATTTGGTATTTCTGGTTTTTCTGAACTCATAATTTATTTTTAAGTTTGAAAGTCCTTCTAGACTAATTTTTTTTATTTAAACAGCAAATAAATAAAGTAGATAAAATCAATACAACTTCAGATTGTTAATCTATTGTTTTTCAATACACTCATAGAAATTCTTAGTTTACTTAGCCTTTGGAATACACTTTAATACTGAGCGTAAATTAAATTTAATTAACAGGAGATAAAATGAAAAAAATATTAAGTTTTATTCTTGGATGCATTGTTGCTCTTAACTTGAGTATGTCGGTAGCTAATTCAGCTGCTAATGAAGTTAGAGTTGCATTTTTCTTAGAATGGCCGACTCCAAACCAAGAAGACAAAGTTAAAAAATTATTTGATAAAGCTTTGGGTGTTCCAGTTAAATGGACTAACTTCTCAAATGGTGGAGCGATGACTGATGCTATGTTAGCAGGAGATATTGATATTTCTTATTCACAAGGTTTAGTACCATTCATTAACGCGGTTAAATCTAAAGCGCCTTTGAAGCTTGTAGATATAGCTATGGAATACGGAATGGGTGGAACAACTTGTGTTACATCTAACGCATCTGGAATTACAAAAGCTAATGCTTCTGAACTAGAAGGAAAAAAAGTTGCAGTTCCACTAGGAACTATGGCTGAATATGTTTTCGATGAAAGTATGAAAGTTGTAGGAGCTGACAGAGGTAAAATGGATGTTATTCAAATGGATCCTGAAGAAGGAGCTGCTGCATTAGTTAGCGGTGATGTTGTTATGGCATGTCTATTTGGTGGTAACTCTATTAAAGCTGCAACAGCTGTTGGATCAAGACTTTTAACAGTTCAAGAAGCTCGTGACGCAGGTATCTTAGGTATAGATATTACATCTGTTACTGATAAATTTATGAAAGAAAACCCAGGAATGCTTAGAACTTTCATAGAAGTAACTCATGAAGCTAATGCTAGATATGCTTCAGGCAAAAGTGATCTGAACGTTATAGCTAAAGATGCTGAAATGAAGCTTGCAGATATGAAAGAAACTATTGGTGGATTTAAATTTCTAACACCTGCAGAAACTAAAAAATCTATGGAAAGTGGAAATCTTGATGGTTTCCTAAAAGGAATGGGAACTCCAGATGGAGCTGTAGATACTAGTTTTTTACCTTTATAATTAAAGAGTAAAATAAAATTAGATAGGCGCCAATTTATTAAATTGGCGCCTATTTTTTTAATAAAAATTTTAGTATAAATTCATTATTATGAGTGATTTAGTTTCTCAAAATCTAAACATGATTTTTAAAACTCCAAAAGGGGAAACTGTTCACGCATTAAAAGATTTAAATTTTACTCTAAAAAAAGGAGAACTTTTAACAGTTCTTGGTCCTTCAGGTTGTGGAAAAACAACTTTATTAAATATCGCCGCAGGTTTTCTTAGACCTACCTCTGGTTCAATTTTTCTTGGAGGAAATGAAATTAATGGCCCTGGTGTTGAAAGAGGAATGGTTTTTCAACAAGGTGCATTATTTGAATGGTTGACTGTTGCTGAAAATGTAAATTTTGGCTTAAGAATGAAAAAAGAAGATCCGGTTACAACGGCTAAAAAAGTGGAAGAATGGCTTGAAATTGTAGGCTTGCAAGGTTTTGGAAATACACCAACTTATCAATTATCTGGAGGTATGCAGCAAAGAGTTGCTCTTGCTCGATGTCTAATTAATGATCCGGATTTAATTTTAATGGACGAACCTTTGGGCGCTCTAGATGCATTAACTAGAGAAAAAATGCAGTCGTTGGTTTTGAAAATTTGGAAAGAAACAGGAAAAACTATAATTCTAATAACTCACTCTGTTGAGGAAGCACTATTACTTGGTGAAAGATTGTATGTGATGGCTCCAAGGCCTGGTCGTATACATAAAGAATATACTCTTCCATTTGCTTCCCAGGGATTAAAAGAAGATTTAAGAGAAATTAAAAAAAAGAAAGATTTTGGAACTACAAGAGAAGAAATATTAAGCATGATTTGGGACATGGAAGAAGAAATAATGGGTAAAGATAATTAATATGCTCACTAGAATTGTCACATTTTTAATTTTTTTTGCCATTATAGGCTGCATATTATATGGGAAAAAATTAATTAAAACTGAAAAGGTTGATGCTGTATTCGGAAACCCTGAAAGAGCTAAAGGAGGAACTCATTGGATTATAGTTGGTAGTAGCGTTATTTTATTAGTATGGCTATATTATTCGTGGGATATAGCAAAATCTTTTTACCCAAAATCAGCTAATGAACTTTGTCAAGTTGGAAAAGTTAACGATTCATTACTTTCATTAAAATATTTATTTCCAATAGAAGAAAGACAATTTAAAAGCACCTTTGTTATCAAAAGTGAAAATAAAAATATTAATAAATTAGCTAAAGAAATTAAAAACACTTCAAGCATAAGAGATCAAGATAAAAATAAGCTGTTAAGATTAATTGTAAAAACTAAAAATACAATTCCATTATTAACAAATGAAAAACTCTTAGAGAATGAAAATAAAATTAAGATTAATGAATTAACTAATAAAATTAACCAGTTAACAAAAGAATTCCAAAAAATAAATTATCCAGGAGAGACTGCCGAAGAAGAAAGTAAAAGAATTGAAGAAGCAAAAAAAGAAGGTGAATGGGGTGCTTCAGGAACTGCAGTAGAACAAACGGTAGAGATTCCTATTATTCCTAAAACCAAAAAGGGATTAAAATTTGAAGCTGCCGCAAAAGAATTAAAAATAATTAGCGATGAATTCTTCAAACTAAGAAATCACAATCCTAAATATAAAAATGCATTTAAAGAAATTAAAGATGAAATTAAAAAATATAGATCTGAGTTAGATGATACACAAGAAATTGCTTCTGCTTTAGCAAAAGATGTTCTTAAAATTGCAAGAAGAATTGAATATGCAAGTATTTTCCCTCCTCAAACTTTAGATGGCTTGCAAAAATCAATTTTAAAATTTGATCAAGTTCAAAAAAAAGAGCAAGGACATTTAAGATATGTCGATATTTTATTATTCCCTTCTGGAACTATTGTTTCAAGTGGCCCTAGTTGTTCTGAACAAGGTTCTGGTAGATGGTTGCCTAAACCTTCCGATACTTTAAATAAATTTATTCTTTTATTAAAACCAAGCGTAGGATTTAAAAATATTCCATTGATTTGGTATGAAATGATGGATGTAAGTCAAATAATTGGCTTTATTCTCCCAGATTGGATAGCTGATATTATCCCTGGAAAATATCCAGTTCACAATGATGCTGGTAAAGTAGAACCTAACTTTAAAAGTAAAGTTTTAAATATTGCGACAGGTGAATTTAAATTATTTAAAATACCTATCCCCTCGGGTCATATATGGGACTCGTTTTTAAGAGTATTTTTAGGATTAGTCCTTGGAATAATTTTTGGTGTTCCTCTAGGTTTGTTTATGGGTCTAAATAGATTTGCTAAAGGTTTTTTTGATCCATTAATTGAACTATATAGACCAGTGCCTCCACTTGCTTGGGCTCCATTAATTATTTCTGTTCTTGGAATTGATAATGTTGGAAAAATATTCTTATTATTCATGGTATCATTTTCAATTATGATTATTTCAGCAAGAGCTGGAGCATCAGGTACTCAATTATCAAAGATACATGCATCACACTCTTTAGGTGCTTCAAGATGGCAAATTCTAAGATATGTTATATTTCCAAATTCACTACCAGAAATATTAACTGGAGTAAGAGTTGCTATTGGTATGTGTTGGGGAACATTAGTTGCAGCTGAATTTTTAGCAGGAACTACAGGTATTGGTTTTGTAGAAAACGTTGCTAAAAAATATTTTCAATATGAAGTTATTTGGATAACTATATTTGTAATGGGTATGCTTGGGCTTTTATTTGATGTTACTCTTAGAAAAATAATAGACAAAACAATACCTTGGAGAGGTAAAGGTTAATTATTATTTATTAAAAATCTAATGTTTTGGAAGAACCGTCTTTAAATTTAAATTCAGCTTTCTTTTTAGAAATAAGTTTTATTGATTCAAAACCATCATAATCGCTTATAAATTCATTTAATTTTTTTCTACTTTTTTTGCTCATTTTCATACCAGGCGCATTAACACCTACATCAATTATTATTTCCGCTCCATTTGCAAAAGCTTTAACATAAGTGGGAATAACTTTACATTTTCCAGTCATAGCTTCTGTAAGCCATATAGGTTTATTTATTTTTAATTTTTTTAACAAACCAGAAAATTCATCTACCCAAAATTCTTTGTCACATTTACCTTCGGGTGTACTTATGTGGTGAATATTTGCTATATCAAAATTATCTTTTATTTTAGGTAGTGCAGATTTCCAAAACTTTTCATTTTCAGGAAACATTCCAGCGGCACCTGCCATAACAATTACGGAGTCTTTTTGTTTCTTTTTAATTGTTTTTGATGAAAAGTTAAAAATTTCAACAAATTCATCTTCTTTACCTCTAAAAAACATTTTGTATTCAGGTTCATTCATTATTTCCCAATAAATTATAGGTTTGGTTAAACTTGGCATATCATTAGATCCATCACCATCATATCGATCTATTAAAGCCAAAAGGAAAGTTTTATAGTTATCCATTGAGCAAGGTTTGCTCAAATATTTAGAAAAATGTTTTCCAAAAGGGCTTCTGCCTTTTTTTCTTTTACATGATTTTTGTTCCCAATTAGAATAAGGCCAAATAGTTGCTATAATTGTTTGATTATGATTTTGAGCATAAACAACATATTCGTCTGCCTCCTCCCAAGAAAAATTTCCTTGTTTATTTTCTATTTTATTCCATACAAATGGTCCTGGATGAGGTCTAACCCATTGGTTGTCTTTACCTCTCATTCTTTCATCAAACATTTCTGTTAATTCGCCAAATCTAGATTCAGCAAAAGAAAAATTAATAGAAAAAATAAAAAATAAAAAAATAAAAAAATATTTTTTTATTGTTCTCATCTCTTTGGGTATTTTATTTTGGATCAGGTCCTGGTCCCGGTTCGCCTGGAGTACCTGGTCCTGGATCACCTGGTCCACCTGGGCCTCCCATAGCATCACCTAATGCTCCTCCGGCTCCTGGGTCCCCTGGTCCTCCTCCTAAAGCTCCACCAAGAGCTTCACCAACACCGCCCATGGCTCCACCCATAGCGCCACCTAAGGCACCACCTGGATCGCCCATGGCTCCGCCTAAGGCACCACCTGGATCGCCCATGGCTCCGCCTGGATCGCCCATACCGCCCATTGCATCTCCCATTTCTGGTCCTGCAGGTCCTCCTGCCATAGCGCCTGCCATAGCGCCGCCCATAGCGCCGCCCATACCTTCTTTCATAGCTCCACCCATGGCTTCACCCATGGCACCTTCTCCCATGCCACCGACTCCCATAGCTGCTCCCATTGCATGAGAGCCCATTGCTGAAGCTGCCGCACCTTGAGCAGACATCGCTGATCCCATTGCTGCACCTGCTAAACCTGCTCCAGCTTCATTAGCTGCCATCGCACCTTTGGCTACTGATCCCATTGCTGCTCCTGGATCTATACCTGTACCCATTGCTGCAGATACTTGTCCTAAATTCATTCCACCTTCCATTGGTCCCATATCACCCAATTTACCTTCCATTCCGTCAGGTTTTGCACCTGGTCCCATAATATCTCCTAGTTTAGCTCCTTCTGGACCTGCTGCTATTCCCATACTTGCAGCCATCTCTGGATTCATTTCAGCATTCAAATCCATTTTGCCCATTCCAACCATACCACCACTCATTGCTGCTAATCCCATGTCGCCACCTTCCATTCCCATAGCGCCACTTAAACCTTCCATTCCTTTTGCTCCCATCGCAGCCATTGTGCCTTGATTAACCAAACCTACTTCCATCATGTCGCCCATCATACCAGCTGACATATCTCCACCTTTTGCCATGTTGGCTATACCTTGAACAGCTTTGCTTCCCATTCCAGCAACGTTGGACGACATAACTGAGGTTATATCCATTCCAGCCATTCCTGCAGCTCCCATGCTTGCTACCATTCCTGGTGTCATTCCTGTTTGAGCTGCCATTTCTGCCATTCCTAATTTATCCATTGTACCAACTTCCATTCCTGTCATTCCTGACATGGCCTGTCCCATTTCAGCTTTACCCATACCTCCCATCACACCTGTCATACCAGTCATACCTTGCGGTGATGCCGCATTATCTCCTAATACATTTCCCATTGCTGCAGCTGTCATACCATCAGGTGGCGCCATTGCTCCTGGCAAACCTCCGGCTAATGAAGGTTTTGCCATAATCATAGCCCCCATCATCATTCCAGATTCACTAATATTGTCAGGCATTTCAAGAGCTTGGGGTCCAGTTTCTCCCATTTTCGCAGCAAATGAATCTTTCATTTCTGCTCCTTGAGCAATTGCATTTTTTGCTGTAGGAGCTTTTCCTGAAATAGCTTGGCTTATCATTCCTACCGTACCTGACATTGCTCCAGCAATACCTACGTCTGGATTTGCAAATGCAGTTGATAAACTTTTTGCCATATTTTCCATTCCCATATCTGCCATGGCTTTTCCTATTTCCTTCATACCTTCAATTCCCTTCATTCCTTCAGCCATTCCTGCCATGCCTTGCATTCCAATGCTACCTTCCATGCTTTTCATCATGTCTTCACCCATGCCTTTAGCGCTCATAGTTGCTACTATTGCTCCTGTCATGGTTTGACCCATTTTACCCATAGCTTCTGGGTTTGCTGCTAATGTTTCTAATGCAGCAGTTGCCGCTCCGACAGGTAAGGCTTCTAAAGCTCCAGCCATCATTGCTGGGTTCATTCCCATTTCTGCAACATTCATAGAGGCAAAACCAGCGGGATCAAAAGCTCCCATATCAAAAGTTTCAGCTCCCATAACCGATTTCATGTCAACCATTCCTGATGTTGCTAATCCTTTCATGGCAGTACCAATTCCTATACCTTGATTGTCCAAAGCTCCCATCATTCCTTTAGAATCAAAACCCGCATTTTCTACAGCGCTCATTTGACCAGCTAATTTTTGCATTGCCACAACTTTTCCAGCACCCATTTGTCCAGCTATACTTGATAATGCTGCCATTTCTTCTGGTGAAAATTCTTTTCCAAAATCTATTCCTCCCATATCAAGAGCGTTTGGATCTGGAATTGCTCCTAATGCCATATCTGTTACACCTTCAACCATTGACATAGCTTGAACCGCAGAAGTTATGTCTCCTTTAGCCAAACTTTCTTGTGCAAAAGCCATTGCTGTTTCTGCTTGAGCAATTGATGTATCTAATGCTTTTCCAATATCAGATTTTGCTTCACCAAGAGCTCCTGCTGCTCCAGCAATATTTGCAGCAACTTTCCCGGTGTCGCTGGCCAACTGATCGGCGGCAGCCTGTGCGGAATTACCAGCCGCTTCTGAAATATCAGACATTGCGCCAATATCATTTGCGTTAACTAATTGATGAGAAAATAATATTAACAAAAATATAATTTTAAATACAATTTTTTTATACATCATTTGGTTGTCTCTATTTGTTTTTGAGCCTCTATTGTTGCAGCTCTTTGAGCATTAACTTTTGCGGTTGCTATTTGTTTTTTCATATTAGCAAGCACTGCTGCTCTTTGTGATATTTCTGGATCAATTTTAGCTTTTTTTTTCTTTTTCTTTTTATTTTTTTTATGCGCTAGTTTTAGCATTTTTCCGGTTGCCCAAAACTTTAATACAGCCTCTGAAGTTTTTGCTTTAGGAGATATTTGAAGACTCATTCTCATTGCTTCTCTACCTTTTTTAAGTCCTTCTAAAGTTTCAACACTTGCATTTTTATCGTTTAACATTTCATTAAATAAAGCTTCAAAGTATGCCATATCTCTTATCATTAAATGTTGATATTTATTAAGTTGACCTTTTCCTTTTACAAATCTTGCATAAACTTTTTTTCCAGATTCTCCTTGTCTTAATTTGCTTGTTTTATTTTGTTTATGAAACATTTCTTTTGGATAATCTACTTCTTCGTAAATAAATGCTTCTGGTCTTTCACTTTCTGGCCATTCTTTTAACTTTTCATATTTATTACAATATAAACAGTCTTTCTCTTCTTCTTTTTCTTTAGCTTCTGAAAATGATAATCCAAAGAAAACAATAGTAAACGCTATAAGGAAAATTTTTGTGATATTGATGTAATTTATTTGAGTTTTAATTGAGCCTGGGAAAAAAAAATTTTTTTCTAAGTTTAATTTATTGATCATTTGACAAATTATTATATATTTAATTAAATCTATTGTCATTAACTGTAATTGATATTAATCAATTAACATTTATAATTTATAAAAAAAAATCGTATAAGTTGAATCAGAATAATGAGTGCAGAAAAATATAAATTAATTGCGGACAAACTAAAATTTGAAGGAAAAGCTTATATAAATGGAAAATATGTTGATGCAATAAATGGAGAAAAGTTTGAAACCATCAATCCTGCTACAAGTGAAACTCTTTGTTCTGTGGCCAAATGCAATAATAAAGATGTTGATTTAGCAGTTAAAGTTTCAAGAAACGCATTTGAAAGCGGTATTTGGTCTAGATCCACTCCAGAACATAGAAAAGAAGTTTTAATTAAATTTGCAAAATTATTAAGTGAACAAGGTGAAGAAAACTCTGTTTTAGAAAGTGTTGATACTGGAAAATTAATTACCGATTGTATAAATGAAGTTGCTAATGATGCTCCAATGCATTTTCAATGGTATGGTGAACTAATCGATAAAGTTTTTGGAAAAGTCGGTCCAACTGACCCCTCGATTACTAGTTTGATAGTCAAAGAACCTATTGGTGTCGTTGCTGGAATTGTTCCTTGGAACTTTCCTTTAATGATGGCCGTTTGGAAAATGGCTCCAGCTCTTGCCGCAGGTTGTTCTGTAATAATTAAACCCGCCGAAGACACACCTTTAACAGCAATTAAGGTTGCGAAAACAGCTTCTGAAGCTGGAATACCCGATGGAGTGCTTAATGTTTTGCCAGGTTACGGAGATGTAGGCGAAGCTCTTGGAAGACATAATGATGTTGATGCAGTTTCTTTTACTGGTTCAACAGAAGTTGGTGGATATTTCATGAAATACTCAGGTGAAAGTAATTTAAAAACAGTAGGACTAGAAATGGGAGGAAAAAGTCCATTTATAGTTTTAGATGACGCTAAAATAACTGACGATCTTATAGATAATGCAATCAATTCAGCCTTTTGGAATGGTGGACAAAATTGTTCTGCAAATATGAGACAAATAATTCACTCTAAAATTAAAGATGAATTTTTAGACAAAGTTTCAAAAAGAGTAGAAAGTTTGAAAGTTGGAGATCCATTAAATTTAGAAAACAATATGGGTTCTATGATTTCAAAGGTACATTTACAAAAAGTTGATAGTTATATTCAAAAAGGTATTGATGAAGGGGCAAGAGTTTTACTTGGAGGTGTATCAAATCCAAACCAAAAAGGTTTTTTTGCAAAACCCACATTATTTGATGATGTTAAAGAAAATATGACAATCGCTCAGGAAGAAATATTTGGACCTGTTCTTGGAATAAT
>Ga0208408_1001945_pt1 | contig 11385 bp, 13 predicted proteins | sample ETNtaG_4_FD_185776 | JGI IMG/M metagenome (GOLD analysis project Ga0208408, IMG submission 185776) | Marine microbial and viral communities from oxygen minimum zone, Eastern Pacific Ocean - ETNP201406SV67 (SPAdes) (version 2) | ecosystem: Environmental > Aquatic > Marine > Oceanic ... | reverse complement strand
TCTTAGAACTTATAAAACAAGGTTAAAATTAAATGATTAAACCTATTATAGTTAAATAATTTTTAATTCTCAAGAACAATATTTGTTAGCAGTAAAACATCCAAAATATTTAATTCTAAATCAGAAACATTTTTTTCATCTAACTCTTTAATTAACTTTAATTGATTCAATTTAATTAAAGAAGATTCATATTGTTCTTTGTAAATATATTCATGGGGTTCATGATGGTCATCATTTTTATGGTGATGTGATTCAACTAATTCTGCTTCATATAGATACTTTTTCTCATCAGCTTCAGCTTTATAAAACAAATAATCCATATTAGATTTGTAAAAAATACCCTTTAACTCAACCAGCAACTTATTCAAGGAATCTAATTGAATACTTTTAGAATCAAAAATTAATTTTTCATCATTGTAAGCTTTTTCATAAATATTTCTTTCACTTGAAACTTTATCAAGTTCATTTGTTAATTTAGATTGAGTTATCTGGGATTGCAATTTTCTAAAATCTCTTTGATATTCTTTGAATTCATCATCGTTATCATTTAAAAACATCCACATAATAGATAATAAAAATAATATACTAGATATCGCAAACCACTTATTCAGTAGATTTATATTCCAATATCTTTCGTCGTTTTTATAATCCATATTCTATATATTGAAAAAGTATTCAGGAATTCCAATTATATATTTCAAATTAAAAAACCATCTTAAATACATTTTTATTGGCAATGACAACATTGATAATCCAAATAACATAATGAAAGTATATCTAACAGGACCATACGCATTGAACATATTTTTTAAAATTGTTTTAGCAAGAATTATAGGCAAAACAAAAAGATATAGACCTGTAACAATGAAACCAACTGATTCTCTTATAATTACATTAGAAGGGAGTGGTTGCTCTAACATAATAACCCAAAAATATTCTGATAAATTTACATTATTTAAAACTTCAAGTTTATGAGGATCCCACCATTCAAAGGGACCAAAAAAATTCCAATTTGGACCTCTGAAAAATGTTCCTATTATTATTAAGTATACCCATAAAACAAGCCAACCATACATAAAAATAAAATACCCCACTCTTCTTTCTTTGAAGGAATAATATCCATCGCCTTTTGGGTTAATATCCATATATGGTATTGCACACATTCCTAAAATAATAAAAGTAGGAAAAACAACTCCTGCTAACCATGGATCATAATATACTAACATTTCTTGTAAACCTAAAAAATACCAAGGTGCTTTTGATGGATTAGGAGTTACTGAAGGATTTGCAGGCTCTTCTAAAGGTGCAGCAACTAATATTGACCAAACAATAAGGAAAACCATAAATAATAATAATGCAATAAATTCTATATAGACTAAATCTGGCCATACCAAAACTTTATCATCAGGATCATGATATTCAGTTGGCTTTTCTCCTTTTTCAATTCTTTTATCATTAATATAAGATTTTTTCATTCCATACCATGTAAAGAAAAACATAGTATAAATCATTAATATAATTGGAAAATTATCAGGTTTACTTAATACTATACTAAAGTTTTCATCATTAAAGCCCATTACAAAAAAACCAGTAATTAGTACAAATAGAAAAAATCCGCCAGCATTTGTCCATATTCTCCATAAACCAATTTTTTTATTTACTTTATCAAACCAATCACTTGGAGGAAAAATAAATGGAAATAGGACTGTAAGAACAGTAAATGATATTGTGGGGGTTGATATATAATCTATTATATGTTTTAGTTGCTCTACCATTACATTGGCCCTGATATTCCACCATCTTTACGTATTCGCCAAAAATGAACAGCCATAAAGATCATAGCTATAAATGGGACAGCTATACAATGGAGAACATAAAATCTAAGTAAAGTTGCCTCTCCAACAAATCTTCCACCTAACAATGCAAACCTTACATCAGATCCTGCATGCACTAAGTTAATATCGCCAATTGCTAGCATTGAAGCTCCTGGACCTTCATGACCCAAAAAAGGTGTAGCTCTAGCCATATTAGTTCCAACTGTAACAGCCCAGATAGCTAGTTGATCCCATGGTAATAAATATCCAGTAAAACTTAATAGCAAAGTAAGAGTCATAAGAATAACGCCAACAGACCAATTAAATTCTCTTGGTGGTTTATATGATCCAGTCATAAAAACACGAAGCATATGAAGCCAAACTGTTAATACCATTGCATGAGCTCCCCATCTATGAATTTCTCTCATAATTCCAAGAGGAACTTGTTCACCTAAATCGATAATATCAGTAAATGCATACTCAACAGTAGGTCTATAATAAAACATTAGTAGTATACCTGTAATAGTCAATACTACAAATAAAAAGAAAGACAAACCACCCATACACCAAGTATATCCCACTTTGACAGCATGTCGAGGTAATCGTGCAGGATGTAAATGTAAAAACACATTGCCTAAAACTGCATACATCCTCTGTCTTCTGGTTCTAGGAACACCAGATCTGAAAATAGATTTCCAGACCCTAGAATTATTTAAATAATCTAATATTGATTTCTTTTTATCTGACATAATAAAATTCCCTAATTAAACTTTCAAGAATGATTCTACTCTATTCCATTCACCTTTTTCATATTTAAAACTCTTAGTCTTATCAACCAAGATTTGACCATCATTGGACAATATAATTTTATATCTTTCAAGTGGTCTTGGAGCTGGTCCTTCGAAATTAATTCCGCTAGAACGGAATCCACTTCCATGACATGGACATTTAAATTTACGTTCTGTTGCAAGCCAGTTTGGCGTACAACCTAAATGCGTGCAAACCGTTGATAAGGCAGTTATTTTTTCATCATCACGAACGATCCATACATTATACTGTTTTTTAAATCTTAGGTCAACTTTTCCTGCTTCAAAATCATCAGGAAATCCTACTTTAAAGGTTTGAGGTGGTTCAAATAAAACATTGGGGAATAAAAATCTAATCATAACCGTAAAAAAACCACCTGTAGCAGCAGCAAAAGCAACCCAACCTACACTAAGCCATGTTAGAAATGATTTTCTATTCATCATATCTTCTTTTAATTCTTCCCAAGCAGGATATTTATTCACCGGAAACTTATTTTGATATATTACTAGAACTTCACGTGCAAGATCATTTGGATATAGACCATTTCTGCGAGTCTTAATTTCTTCACAAAGAGAATACCATTCGGCTTCATCTTTAGCTGCAATTAATTTATTCTTTTCTTCGTGTGTTAATTTCATTTATTAATTTTAAAATAAATCAGATAATTAATTTAATAATGTTCAGATAGAATTTTCATAGAAAATTCTCTTATTTTTATATTTTTATCATTTTTAGCTAAAAAAGTTAATTCATCTACAAAATTACTTTTAGGAAATTGACTTACAATTGCTAAAACTGTCAACATTGTATTATTACACTCAATATCATCTACATTAGGGAAATTTAAATAATAATCTCTTTGAATTAATTTTTCTATTACAATCAAACCTCTATCATCATTCATTTTAGTTAAAGAAATAGCAGCATCCCACCTAATATTTGCCTCTTCATCATCCAAGGCATTTGCAAGAACTTCTAAAGAGGATTCATCTTTGATTTGACCTAGTGAAATAATAGAAGCTAATCTTATGCGTTGATTATCTTCAAATGAAACAATTTCATTTAGATTATGTACAGCAGGAATATACCCGATTGAACCTAATGATTTTATTGCAGCAATTTTATTTTCTAGATCATTATCATCCAAGGCATTCATCAACACATCACCAAAATCAGCATTTTCTGTTTGGCCCATAGCTAATGCTAAGTAGGTTCTTACTCTTGAATCATCATAGACAGCTTTTGAATACATAGCTTTCATTTGATTAACAAAATTAGGTTCATTTGGAATTTTTGTTGGATCAGACATTAAATTAGAAAGCTCATAAGCAGATTGCCAACGTTTAGTCAACGAGCCAGATTTAATATTATTCAATAAATGATAAGGGTCTTGTTTTTCATATGTCAACATCTTAAATAAGAAAAAAAATAATACCGCGAAAATTGTAATCATTAAAGGTATAAGAAAAAAGGAATAAAAAAGAGCATACACTCTACTTGGATTATTTACATCATTCAGAGGTTTATTATTTTCCATATTATTTATTATCTAATAAATGTTGAACTATTTTATTTAACTTTCTTACTTCTTTATTCAAAAAATTAATCTGACCCATACAAAACATAAAAAAAACAAAAAGCAAAATAAAGAATAAATATAAATTATTCACTTTTCTGTTTATCTTTCATTTTTTCAGCTTTACCCTTTAAATCTAACCCAAGTAATAGTGGGAAAAAAAATAATATAATAATACTAACAACTAATAATAGTATAAACCAATGTAGATTGTGCATCAACCACATAATATTCAACCAATCAAAGTTCATTTTAAAATCATATTTTTATCAAACCACCTATTAAATTCCAGTTTAAATTCATTCATAAACAAAATACTAGATTTAACTATCTTGCAAGAATCATAATTTCTTGCTTTTTGATGTTTTTCTAAAGCCTTTTTCTGAATTTTAATATATTTTTCAAGTTTAATGTATTCATCTTTATTTTTTTTTATCAAAATATCTGAATTGTAACATGAATATTTAATTAAATTTTCAGTTTCATATTTTACAATTCTTTGATTTCTATGATTTAAATCATTGGATAAATATTTAAATGTAATAATTGAAGAATTAATAATTAAATCTATATATAGCCTAGGATGAACTGGTTGTTTTTTTTTCACTCAAATATAGAACAGAGCAATTATATAATATACTAAAGTTAATAATGTGCAAATAATTATTGCTACGGTACGATTTAATTTTTTCTTATTTTCAGCTTTTAATTTCATTTGATATATATTTTAATTTATGTTTAATCCTTACCATAACTAGAATAGAAAATATTGCAATCAATTGATGAATCAAAGCAAATATTATAGCAGAGCTAGATACCAAAGTTAAAACACCTAAAATACATTGATATACAATCAATGTAATGATATATTGAGACTCTAGCTTAATTCTTTTAACATCAGAATTCACATTATATGTAAAAAAACCAATTATAAAAATAATGATAAATGCTAAATACCGATGAATGAATTGAACCCCAAATTTATTTTCAAAGAAATTTAACCACATAGGCGTTAAATTAAATTCTGAAAATGGGAAAAACATCCCATTATAAAAAGGAAATGTATTAATTATATTTGAAGTTTTCAAACCAGCATTAAAAGCTCCATATATTATTTGAAGAAATAATAGAAAAATTATTAACAATGATAAAAGATTATAAAATTTATAATTTTTTACTTTGTTTATTTTATCAAACAATAAAGACATTTTTAATTTATATATATAAGATAATATTATAAATGCTATAAACAAATGTAATGCTAACCTATAATGACTTACGTCTGGTTTATTTACAAGTCCACTTTTGACCATATACCACCCTACAAATCCCTGAAGTCCTCCTAGAACAAAAACAAATAATAATTTTCTAATTAACAATTTATCAAGATAGCCTCTTATTAAAAATAAAGAAAAAGGAATTATAAATAGAAAACCAAAAAATCTACCCATCATCCTATGCATATACTCCCAAAAATATATAAACTTATATTCAGACAATTTCATATCTATGCTTTTAAGTTGATATTCAGGAAATGTTTTATATTCATTAAATGATTCGATCCATTGTTCGTGATTAATTGGAGGTATAAATCCTGTGATTGGTTTCCAAGTAACTATTGATAATCCTGAATCAGTCAATCTTGTGATTCCACCAATCATAATCATTATCACAAGAAAAAACATGGTAAAATTAAGCCAGATTATTATTTTTTTATTCTTATCCATTGATGAAAAATGAATCAATCAAAATCAATATTAACAAACATGGCAAATAGATTATTGAAAAAACAAATACTCTTTTTATTGATTTACTTGAATAATCAAATAATATATAAGATGAATAAAATAAAAAAACTAATCCTAAAATAACAGCACCAACAACATAAACAAAAGAAGTCATACTTAATACAAAAACACCTATTGAAGTATACAATAATGCCATAGTAAAAAACAATATTTGAAATGTTATTAAGTTTGTATTATCAGTTATACTCGGGAGCATTTTAAAACCACCTTTTTTATAATCATCTTTATAAATAATAGCTAGTGATAAGAAGTGCGGAATTTGCCAACAAAACAAAACACCAAATAGCATTAATCCTTCAATATGTATTTGATTTGTTGCAGCTACCCATCCTCCAAGGGGAGGCAATGCACCAGGTATTGCTCCAACAATTGTATTTAATGATGAATATCTTTTAAGAGGAGTATAAATGCAAACATATATAAATATTGTTAAAAAAGATATTACTGCAGATAAAATGTTTATCTTTAACATTAAAATAAATGGACCAAAAAGAGAAAATAAACATCCTACAATATAAGCTGATCTAATATTAATTTCATTCTTAGGGAGGGGCCTATTTTTTGTTCTATCCATCTTTTTGTCATATTCAACTTCTAAACATTGATTTAATATTGATGCTCCGCTAGAACTAATTAATGTTCCTAAAATTAAATAGAAAAAAATAATCCAGTTATCAATTTCAATCATACTAAAACCTTTATATCTCAAACCTAAATAATAGCCGATATAACAGGTTACAATAACTAAAATTGATATGTTTATTTTTATAATTTCTAAATATTTTTTCATCTTAACTTAGTTCTGGAATATTTTTAAAATATTCCAAACATTCAGGATTAGATAATGATGATTTATTTTTCGGATTAATACCATGTATAATGCTTTTAACAGCAATCTCTACTTTTTTACCGTTTAACGTATAAGGAATATCCTTTACAGAAATAATAATAGATGGAATATGTTTAGGAGAACATTTATTTTTAATTGTAGATGTGATTTCTTCTTTTTTCTTACAATTCAGGATTTCACCTTTAACTAATTTGACAAATAAAACGATTCTTTCATCATCTTCAATTTTTTGGCCAACAACAACAGAATCTTCAATATATAAGATTGAATTGATTGATTGATAAATTTCTGCTGTTCCTATTCTAATTCCTCCGGGATTTAATGTTGCATCTGATCTACCAAAAATCTCAATACCTTCGTTTTTATTTATTAAAATAAAGTCACCATGTCTCCATACATTTCTATATTCCTGAAAATAAGCATCGATATATTTTTTGTTTTCATTATCATTCCAAAAATATATTGGCATTGAAGGAAATGGTCTATCACATACAAGTTCACCTTTATAGTCAAATCTATGATTTCCATTCGTATCATAACTTTTAACGCTCATACCTAAGCCTAAGCACTGAAGTTTTCCTCTAATTACTGGCAACATAGGATTCCCTAAAGCAAAACAAGATATAATATCTGTTCCGCCTGATATTGATGATAACTGTACATTTTTCTTCCAATCTCTATAAATATAATCAAAAGATTTATTTGACAAAGGAGACCCCGTTGACAAAATCAATCTTAAGTTAGAAAACTCTCCTATATTTTGAGGTTTTATGTTTTTTGAATTTATATAAGATATATACTTTGCACTTGTTCCAAATATATTTATATTCAATTCGTTCATAACTTTCAATAAACTATCAACTTTTGGGAAAAAAGGACTTCCTTCATATAAAACAATGGTAGAATTAAATGACAAAGAAGTAACTAACCAATTCCACATCATCCATCCACAAGTCGTATAATAAAATATTTTATCATTTTTTTTTAAATCAACATGATATTTCAATTCTTTTTTATGTTGCAATAATGTACCACCTGCTGAATGGACGATACTTTTGGGTTTACCAGTAGTGCCTGATGAATACATTATATACAATGGGTGATTAAATGGCAGTTGAACAAAATTAATGGTTTTACTATTATTCAATAAAAATTCATTCCAATCCAAATAATCATCATTGATAATGCCATTATCCAAATAATCAAACATAACAGTATTTTTAATAGATGTTATACACTTTGAGATTTGAATTATCTTATGAGTAATATCAAATGTTCTATTTTTAAATGTATATCCATTAACTGAAATAAGTATCTTTGGTTTGATTTGCTTAAATCTATCCAGTATACCTTCAACACCAAAATCTGGAGAACAAGAGGACCAAATTGCTCCCATGCTTGATGCGGCTAGCATACATACAACTGTTTCAGGAATATTTGGCATAATCGCAGCAACCCTATCACCCTTTTTAATTCCTGTTTTTTTTAACGAATATGATGCTTTTGCTACTTGGCTATATAATCTTTTATATGATAATTTTCTATGAATATTTTTTTCATTATAAAATTCAATTGCAATATCATCACTTCTATTACTTAATAAATTTTCTGAAAAATTTAATTTTGAATCTATAAACCAGTTTGAACCTAACATTATATTTTTATTATCTATAATAGAAGAATATTTCCTTGAATGAATAATATCTAAGTTCTCCCACATTATTCCCCAAAATAAATCAATATTCTGAATAGACCATTCATGCAATTGACTGTAATCAGATATATCTAAATTATATCTTTTATTGATATAATTTTTCAATTGAAATATGTTTGTATGTGGGATACTTTCTTTAGAGGGTTTCCAAAGAATATTATTCATTGTTTTTTTTCCAATTAAGAATTACTTGCCAAGCCTCTTCAATTTCACCATCTTTCAGATAATCTTCTACGTAATTCAATGCTAATGATAAATCAATATTATATTTTTCATTTTTATTTAACAAGGGAATATTTTCCAATGAAGCTAATTTAGCCAAATGATTTCCTTTTAATTTACTATTTAAAAAATCATTTGGTATTTTATCAAAGCCAACTCCAATGCCTTTAGGTTTTTTTAAACTAAACAATGATTTACTCATTTCCGTATAATAATCACCACCTGCTCTTCCAACTTGATTTATTTTGACAGGGTCGATTTTGTTGTTTTCTAACAATATTTGTTTATCTGCATGGAAATAAATAATTTCACCTAATATAAGATTTCCACTAGCAGGCTTATTGCCTAAGGCAATAATATTATGCAATTTACATTCCATAATAAAAGATGATTCTTCAACACCTGGGACATTAATTAATTCTGGTTTATACTTTGTGAAACCTGCTTTAACAAATTCATCAATATTAGGTTTATACTCAGATGATGCTAAACTAGCTTGTTCAACCATATCTGAAGTAACAATAGATATAGTAAATTCTTTAGTTTCTTTAATATTAATGAGAGTATCCTTTGGCAATCCAGTCCGGCCACTTAATGCTGGAGAGAACCCTATGATTGGAGGGTTAGCTCCAAAACCATTAAAAAAAGAAAATGGAGCTAAATTAAAATTATTATTATTATCCCTAGATCCTACTAGAGCTATGGGACGAGGAGCAATAGCAGAAATCATTAAATTATAATTTTCTCTGATATCGTTATCTACAGGATTAATTTTTATAAATTTCATAATTATTTGTTTAATATTTTATTTAGAATTTTTACAAAAATTTTATTTTCATCAATTGTTCCTACAGTTACTCTTACACAATGAGGCAAACCGAAACTTGAAAGGCCTCTAAGGATAATACCATTTTTTAACATTATATTTAGAAATTTATTTGCAATTAATTTATTTTCAAAAATAATAGTAATAAAATTAGTAACAGTTGGTATGAATTTCATATTCAATTTATCAAACTCTTCAGATAAATACTTTACACCTTTAGTATTTTCATTTAAAGTTTTTTTCAAATATCCAACATCCTTTAAGGATGCAAGTGCAGCAATTTGAGCTGGTACAGATGGTTCAAAAGGAAGCTTAACTTTCATCAAATTATCAATCAAAGGTTTATGAGCAAATCCATATCCTACTCTAAATCCAGCTAACCCATAACATTTTGAAAATGTTCTCAAAGTAATAACATTATCATATCTATATAACATTGAGTTCGGGTAATCAACAACTTCTTCTGCATATTCATAATAAGCTTCATCTAAAATAACGAGTACTCTTTCAGGCACTTGTTTAATAAAATGATCAAAATCATTTTTCGTAAAATATGTCCCTGTAGGATTATCTGGATTAGCTAAATAAATAATTTTCGTTTTATCATTTATTTGCAAGACAATTCCATCCAGATTATATGAATAGTTTTTCATTTTAACCCAATTTACTTTTCTTCCACTTGCATTAGCTAATACACGAAAGCCAATAAATGAATCTTCTGAACTTATAAGTTCATCATCTTCATGTAAAAAAGTTCTAATTATTGTTGACATAATACCTTCACTACCACATCCTAAAATCACATTTCCAATATCTAGTTTATATTTTTTTGCTAAAAATTTTCTTAAATCATACCCTGATGAATCAGGGTATCTATTCATATTATTAATATCATTTTTAACAGCATCAACTGCCTGAGATGAGGGGCCCAAAGGATTTTCATTTGAAGATAATTTTATTACAATATCAGATTCAGAATAAGACTGAACGTCTTCAATACGTTTTCCAGGAACGTAGGGTGAAAGATTTTTTATATATTTTGGTACTAAAGACATGTAATAATGTATAAATTTATGACCTATACTATATAATATAAATATATATAATAAAAAAATATGGGAAATTTTTGGTCACATCATACAATAATAATATTAATTGGGTTTACATTGTTCCCAAGATTTTCATTATTGTTTTGCAGCATTCCGTCAGGTATTTTTTTTTGGATTGGTTGGTTTTTTTTACCAAGAATAGTAATTGCAGTTTATGCAACTATTTTTTATTTAGAGACTAATCCAATATTAGTGATTTTATCATGGATCATAGCATTAAGTGGAGAATCTGCAGAAAAGTCATATAGTTATAAAATCAAAAACAGAAAATTCAATACTACTAGAACAATTGATCATGAGATTATAGATGAATAAATATAGAAAAAAATTATTTCAACATCTAGATGGGATTGTATTAATACCAACTATTACAGGTTTAAATAAGTCGGGATTACTAAAACTAATAATAAATAAACAAAAATTTTCTATTAAGGAGTTATCAAATGATCAGGAACTAAATACTGGATATTTAAATGTGAGTTTAAGGGTATTAAGAAGCTCAGGATTATTAGAATTCAAACATCAAAATAATGAGATGGATAGTAGATATTCAATAAATAAAGAAATTATAAAGATTACAAGAGAGATTAATAAATTAAAAGACTTAGATGATATTATAGAATATCATATACATTTTAGGAAATTGAAAAAGATTCAGG
>Ga0208408_1001939_pt1 | contig 11408 bp, 18 predicted proteins | sample ETNtaG_4_FD_185776 | JGI IMG/M metagenome (GOLD analysis project Ga0208408, IMG submission 185776) | Marine microbial and viral communities from oxygen minimum zone, Eastern Pacific Ocean - ETNP201406SV67 (SPAdes) (version 2) | ecosystem: Environmental > Aquatic > Marine > Oceanic ... | reverse complement strand
TAAAAAATACAGCAATCTCATACAAACCTTTTTCGCTGCCGTATGAGTGCTTGTGCTTAACAACTGAAAAGTCATAACCATCTCCGAGTTCAACGTAGGCTTGCTTTCCGCCTTCTCCGTGAGTTTTGGATATGTCCGTGAATTCTAATTCTTTAAATGTCATTTCAGGGTCTTATTTAGTCAACAACTATTTCTTTTCTAGTTACTTTCATATTCGTCGCTCTGATAAAAAGCAAACGGGTCGGGGTCAGCCCACTTAGGGTCAATCTCAGTACCGTATTTCATTACCTCGTCATGGTAAAACTCCAGTTGTTCCATCGCTTGGACTTCCTCAAGAGTTGCTGGGCCTTCTCTGTATATGAAAGGCCCCCTGTCAAGGCTCAATCTAGCAAGGTTTAATACAATATCTAATGCCTCTTTATTATCCATAATCGCAGTAGGGGCAATAATCATCTTCGTAATCGTAGTTTTTCATTTTATTTATTATTAAAAAAAGATCCCGCTTTTATGTGGTTACGGAATAGGCGTATATGATAACCAGCGACAAGTACAAACAAAAACACCGCCACATTGCCTTCCCTTTTCAGGGTCAAATTAACATCTATCAGGTAGCATCCAATCTTTTCTGATTCGTTTGGTTCGTTCAATTGATTCGTCAACGATTCGGTGAACATCTTTGACCATCTCGCTACCCATTGTGATTTCTCCATAAGTAGTCAACCAATCCTGTAGGTCATCCTTGATTCGGTTAATCATCACTTCGTCATGTTTTTCGTAATCCATGTTTTTATTAAACCAGAAATAAGTTAGTCTGTCAACTATTATTTTCGTTATTATGTCTTATTATGTCGGCGGCATTGTCTGGCATTAAACCCACCACTTTGTCATTCATACCGAACCTAGTTAGATCATAATCCCATTTAAGAGTTACATCTTCCCTATACTCTGAATCTGCATCATATACCTCAAATTCAACATTGGTGCAGTTTGTCCTTATATCTTGGATGTAGCCTCCTTCAAGCCACACCATAAATTTGATATTCTTCATCGACCCATAGCGTTAGGGTGAGTCGAGTGGTTTTCCATCATTCCGAATGGAGTCATCACAAGCGGATACTGTAAGTCTCCCTTGGGTGTGTCTGCCTCTGCTTCCTTAATGGAATTGTAAGGCCCGTTTAAGATACCTCCATCTTCAAAGGCGATCCAGTATTTGTTTTCCCCTTTGTGGGGTTTTTCAATTATTTCGTATAGTTTGTTTTTCATAATCAACTGTAAAGATTGTATGCCTTTTTAAGCAAGGAGTCAAGATGTTTTTTTTCGTAATTGTTTTCCCTTAATCTACCTGACAGTTCAGCAAACTCCATGTATGTTTCAGGGTCGAAATCTGCTCTCGCCACAAGTCTCCATTGCTCGTCTCCATCTAGCTTCACCCAAGCAAGGCCGGGTTTCTGCCAAAGCATTATTTTTAATGTCATGCTATTTCTATCCTCCCCTTTAATCCTCTGGCGCAACTGTGAAGGTACGTCGATCCTTTTCTGATCTTGTTTGCGATCTTGACTCCGACAGGAATAGTCGTCCCGCAAGCCTTGCAGATCGTTTTGATCTTCTTATGCACTCTAGCTGGGGTAGTCTCATAGGAGTGACAACGGGAGGTAGGCCCACCGAGAATCCTCATGACTCTTTTCCAGAAAGGCCCATGTCCACTTTTACCATGCTGGCGTGTTGCGATAAGGTGTCCCATCTCATGGGTGACGGTTCTTTTAATGAAATCTTTTTTATACTTAAAAAGCAAATCGCGATTGAGGCGCAGCTTGTTCTCGTATATGTGTGCCTTACCCGCAGTATGTCCTCTCAGATTGTAAAGGACAGTTGGCATTGACTTGAGTTCGATCCCGTAGTGTTCGGATTCTACCTTAAGGCAGCGTTTGATTTCTTTGTTTACTTGTTCGTATAACATAATTCGTATGCCTATTTTTATACCAAGATTAACCTCGTCCGTCAAGGTTTTTCTTGTGCTTTTCTTTCCTGCTGTAAGAACCCTTACCCTTCTTAACGCGGTGTTCACGGGAAGCACTCCCCATGTAACCTTCGGGATTGACTCTTGCTTTTGTTCTCATGCGTTTATTAGACACTAAAAAAGACTTTAGTTCAAGGGTTATTTTCGTAAGTTATTAACAGTTTCAGGGTCAATTACACTCTCTATTCAGGGTCGAAATTTTGGAAAAGCCCCTTTGGAAAATTATAACATGATTTTATTTCGTATGTCAAGCATATAAACGAAAAAAAAGTTTACGAATAATGAAAATAAACCGTGACAAAGAATAATCCTATGGTAAGATTGATCTCAGTTAAGGGAATTACAAACTAAAACATTATGCCAAAAATAATAAATCAAACTACTGATTACGACTACGAAGTGACTACCCGTCCTTTGTACGACCTCAACCCTGAGCAAGTCGCTCTCCTTCAGGAAAATGAAAACGAAGCCACCTTTGCTGGTGTCTACGGAAATTTCCGAAATGAAGTTGACTCTGCTTTGGGCATTGTTACTGAGCGTTACGCTCTAGTCCAAAATTCCGATGTGGTAGGAAACATCGAAGAATCCCTAGATCGCCGTGGCCTTTTGGATATGGTTGAAAAGGAATTCAACGTAGTTGACTACGGCAAGCGTTTTTACGCTCGTTACAGCATCAAGAATCCTAAATCCGAATTCAACTTTGCTCCTGCAAAGGGCGACAATGTTGGAGTCAGTTTCACCTTTCAAAATAGCTTTGATTGCACAAAGCGTTTGAATGTGGCTCTTGGTTTCTTGCGCTTGGTTTGCACCAACGGCATGACTTCACTCTCTAAACAGTACGAAGTTAATTTTCGCCACCAAACTGGGATCGACGTTGGAGCAATCGGTGACGGCATCGACGCTGCACTGGACAAGCTCACCGACCAGACAAAGGTATTCCAGCGTCTCGCAAATACCGGAATCGACCATGAGAAGGGCTTAAACATCCTTGAAAACCTCACCAAGAAAAAGGTGATCTCTGGCGCGGTTCGCGACAACATCGCTGCGATCTGGAACGCGCAAGCTCAAGACGAAACCATTCACGATGGTTTGGACAAGGATCGCAACCTGTGGAACCTCTACAATGCCGCGACTCAGCATATCACTCGCGTGATCGAGCCAAAGCGTTTCGAGCAAGCGTCTCGTCTCAGTGGATCGATTCTCAACGTGTTTGATCGAGCCGCAAGGACTAAAAAGTTCTTGACTGATGTGACTGCAGAGGTTAAGATCGAGAATAACTAGGAGGAACGATACCTCTAGTTCTTTTGTACTGCTCATAACATTGGGGGGGGAGAGAGATCTCCCCTCCTTTTCTTATGAATTTTTTTTAGGGTCAATATATAACCCTTTAGGGTCAAATATAGAATTTTTTTTTAGGGTCAAATACACACTTCAGGGGTCGAAATTTTTTTTAGTATAAGAACTTCAGGGTCGAATTTTTTTAGTATAAAAACTTTATTTATTTTAGACCTCTTTATTTGGCCGACTCCCGAAAAGTGGGCGATTTTTTAATCCATGTAATCTTCACACTTCCAATCTAATAAGGTAAGTATATCTGAAAACGAAATGTCTTGAGGCATAAAGTTTTTTGTAATCAAATCCCCAAGGTCTTGCTTCTTTACCATGAGGGATGCTACTTCTCCAAATCCAGTTTTATTTGAAGCTATTATTTTCCTCTTCCCATACTCCAAATCATAATATGTATCCCCCATTACTATTGATAACAAACCAGATTTATATTTGAAGTCAATAAGATAGTTCTCTGAATGCGCTATCCAATGCCCATCATTTACTCTCATCGCGGAGGAAAGCTCCATACCTCCCTGTATCTGAGATCCAAACTCATGATCCACAAAGCGCAGCATATTCCTTTAGGTACTTCTGACCCGCCTTGGTTAGACTACGACCAGTGGGTTTTACTTGCATGAGACTCTTTTTGAGAAGGAAAATCTCAATGTTAGTTCTAACGGCAGTTGCCTCCATATCTAACTTGGACGCAAGGTGCGTGAGACTAAATTCAGTTCCAGTTCCCAATGCTTGAAGGCAGCGTATCTCGCTTGCGGTAAGTCCAAGAGGCTTGACGTTAAGGTAATCGCAAAGTTTCTCCCAATCCTTCATGTTGAGAGTTTTTTTTCTGCGAGACTTCAGATAACTGAATATGCGGTTAGCATACTGAACCGCCTTGCGAGGCTCATCACGAAGGACGCTTGCTATTGACTCAAGGACTCCCTTTCCGAATTTAATCTTGGGTAAATTGCCCTTAACAATCTTGGCGAGTTGTTCTGGAGTGTAGTGATCCAAGTCGATCTTCCAAAGACGACTCATCAAAGCATGGAAAACTTTATGAGGTTCGGTTGTTGCAAACAAAAACGTATGCCGAGCAAAATCGATATTAATGTCAACATCGCCATGAGAATAACTCGTCCGATTCTCTTTACTGTCGGCAAGCATGGTTAGGAGAGCGGTCTGAACATCCATCGGAAGCTCATGAGCCTCATCAATAAGGACGCAGCACTCCCCGCTCATCACATCTCTTGCGATAACATCTGCCATAAACTGATCGAGGTTACGCCATGAGGATGCAGTCTTAACCACAAATCTCTTGACGGTACGATGCTTTTGCATCGCAACGCCCAAGGCCGTAGCGAAAGCAGTTTTGCCATGACCGCGAGGGGCAATGAACATTAAGTTTGGCATCAGTCTACTCCCCTTCCAATCGTCGAACATAAAGTTCAATGTTTTTCTGGGGCCACTTTGCCCGATGAAGTCGGTGAATATATCTTTCATTATGTATTTTGTATAATCTATTTGTATTAAATTTAAAACTACCAGTCAACCTCATTCTTTTTAGGCAGACTACTTACAGCTACCTCAGTTGCCTCATCGTTTTTAGAGTCAACATTGATTTGGTTGTCGATAACGCTACGGGTTTTGTAATCAGCGTTCATAGGAGATGTCTCCAGTTTTAAAACTTCAGCGAATTTCCTGCTAATGGGAATCATCGCGTCAGAGCAACCCTTATTGATCTTATTGAAAAGCTCGTTGGGCTTAACTAGAACAAAGCTGGTCGCTCCTTTGACCTTCCCTCTGTAATTTCCAGTTCTCTTACTCATGTGTGTATCCTAATTTGTTTCGTAATTAATGTCAATGTTTTTTTCTTAATCGTCAAATCTTTCTTCTGCTAGTTCGTTAGTTAGTTTAACTACCTCTTTAGATACCCGATCCCATTCGGGGTCATCATCTTTATGATTCACCATGATATCGTGTTTCCATTTAGGTAGAGAGTTAACAACATCGTTGAACGCCTTTTCATATACTATTGCCGCAGGGGCTTGTCCAGTAGCTTTCATCTGTAAAGATCCTAAATCATTTAAATTTAAAGTCAATGTAAAAACACATTTATTTTCGTAAGCTTATTTAACAACAGAAAAGAACAAGTATGAACATGAAAGAACCAAAACAAACCAAATTTAAAATGTAGTTATTCTACTATCAAAATAGCTGTCAGGTCAAGATATTTCTACAATGAAAAAACTTTCAGGGTCGAAAAATTTTCCTTGCATTTCACCCTACCTATATTTAGAATAGAAAAATGTTCGGAGCTAAAATGCACATTATTTCGCGGCTCGAAATGTTCGGAGTAATTTTTTAAAATTATTCAAATTTGATTTGTCGCTCACCAGTGATTGGCTAACTAATTTGTCGATCATTATGTGTGAATCTTGATTGGCAACGCATTATTTGGCCGTTCAAAATGTTCGGAGTATTTTGCGATCCAGATTCTTCGGAGCTACATTATTTCAAGTGTCAAAATGTTCGGAGCTAATTTAAAATTATTTAAAATAGATTCAAACCTAATTAGTTTATATTTAAAATGCGGCTTACTTTATATGTATGTGCATTATTTCGAGCTTGTAATTCTTCGGAGTAAATCTGACCATACAGCAAGTGTGATAACTAATGATATATATAACAGAAACAACAATGATATGTATATAAATTGGAATGGGAGTAAGATCTTTTTCACTATGTAATCGAATCTAAATAAATTAAAATAGGTTTCAGAATCTAATTTGAAATAAATAAAAGTTCGGTACTACCATATTCTAAATAATTCTAATTTAAACAGTTAAGGTTAATCTCTTTATATCCCTGTATTACTGTATCTATATGTATATCAAACAATATCAATATATCTGTTCTGCTTGTATGCAACAAGATATGTACTAAAGTAAAAATCATATATTTTAAAATGCCCAAATTAAGCCTTTCATATATAGAAAAGAAAACAATTAGCCCCGAAATCACCCCTTTGTTATATATAAAAAAAAAGATAAGGAGGGTCATGGTGAAACCCTCCCTATCTCTTATCTCCACCCAACCCCTTGGCATTAGAATCACCGCATCCGGTAATCAAAACAAAAGTTAAACCCGTAGTGTTAAACGTGTTGTTCGGAGGTTTCTTCCGACTCTATTCTACGGGTTTAGTGAGACGCTAATTTGGGGGGTTTAAGCAGCCTCACTCGCATTGAGATAAAAGGTTTTACCCTTAAACCCAGCGCGGGTTACAACGTGAATTAGACGTTGTTTTTACGGTGTTCAATACAGGAATACATAATTCCTCGTATGCGGCTCTCTCGCATCTCTATTCCGTAAATTTTCAAAGATCAAAAAAGACCTACATCTATGTAAAACGTAGGCCGTGTTTAGTCAAGTACAATTTAATTCTTTAGTAAGTTCTTTACCAAGTCCTCTTTGGCTTGTTGATAGCCCTCATTGTATGCGTCCTCATGGGCATCCAGATCTTCATCTCCATCGTAGTAGTCGTCAGTAGCCTCGGTTTCGATGATCGTTTTGACCAACCCAACAACCTTATACTTTGCGGTGCGTAATTTCTGACAGTCGCAGTCATTAGGCACACTCACAACGTCAGCAGGGTTGATTTGAACTGCCATCAAGTGACCTCCACCAGAAGTGTAGCCATTGGCATACTCGTAGCTTCCAGCGTGAAAACCATCACTACAACCGATAGAGGCATCATCACAAACGCTATTTCGGGTCATTTCTAGGGTTTGCCCAACAGAATTGTCGAACTTTCCTGAGTATCTGTCAGTGAAGTTAGAATTCACCCCTTTATATGCAACGAAATCCCCTTCGGGAGTAATTGGCATATTTTTATGCTCCAAAAACCGATAAAGCTCGGTTACGGCACGGCGGGAAGGATTCTGCATCAGTTTATCCAAGAAGCGGATCAAACGCTTGTACATTACCCCCTCAGACATACATCCAAGGATTTTATCGACCAGAACATTGTGAACTGGTTCGCCTCTGTACAGAACAACTCCGCTTTCAACAGAGATGTTTCCATCGGTGTAATCGATAACTGCTTGAGCTTGATCGAACATTTCAAGCAGACCATCGGTTTCTTCATTTAGTACCTTTTCCCTAATCTCTTTGAAAAGAGGATGGGAGTCGGTTGCTATATGGGTTTGAGAATTCCAAAATACTGTGACTTTGGTATCTGTTATATTATATGCGTATTGACTCATATTCGTATTATCTCCTAACTGTTTTTGATTCTAATGTATTCTAATGCATCGGTCAAGCATTTTTTTTCGATATTAATTGCTTCGTCATATCTAAAATAGCTCTCGTCGTTCATCTCTCTTATCGTATCTGTAAATTTTTCTTCCGGTATTCTTTTTTCAATAGTCAAAAAATATCCACCAATTTTCTGACAGTAAATAAAACTTGGCCCATCCATTTTGTTTTCCTTTTACATTGGTCTACTTTGTTTGTGTTTTAAAATTGTTTAAATTTAAATTTAAGGAGGCTCCCCCGCCAACTCCCATTAACCAAGGAGCCTCCCTGTTGCCCTTACTTACCGTTTAGGTAAGCGGAGAGATACTTTACGTCCTCTAGGTCAATCCCATTGTAGTAGTCGTTCGCCTTGACGAATTTCAGCATGGGGTACTCCTCCAATAGCTCTTTAGCTTGAGCCATGTATGGATTGTCGTCCTCGCTCATAGCTTCTTCGGGCTTCATCACCTTTTCGATCTCCTCCATCGCAATGCCAAGGTTGGTAAGACCAAAGCGTAGGTTGCGGTAGTTATTGAAAGGGCTACGATCTGCACGGGTATTCGCGGCATCAACTAATTCTAAATATAAATGATTCTTGTCATTTAACTGGCCCCGTAGCCTGTTAATTTTATCATCATCATTGAAAAAGAAGTTTCCTGCGGTTCTAATGTTATCGCGATTGCACCAATCGATTGCATTTTCATGGGCATCAGTTTCTTCAGCCCATTTTACTACTCGCTGGAATGTAACGTCCCTCAATGGAGTCCAACCCTTGCCGAGTTTCTTCACGGCAGCACTTTTAACAGCGTAGATTTCATCCTCAGAGGGAATGTCCTCCACAACTTCACGCATATCTCTTAATTTGCTAAAAAACTGAGAGGGCGATGTGCCTTCAACTTTATAGCGATCAATTTCAACAAAGACAGCATCAGTCTGCTCATTTAAATCGCAATCAACTGGTTTCCAGTAGTCAGAATCGTTACCCGTATCCCCTGCTGAACCATCACTAACAAATTTGAATACTTTCAGATTGTTTTTTGGATTAGCGGGAGTATAGGAACGAGTACCACTTGTGGTACGCTTCCCAAAGTCCTCTGGGAGAGCAACCTCTGACAATTTTTTAATTTCACAATCAATTTTTGTTACATCTAAAAACTCGTCCATGCCGTTGATCGTCTTGCCATCGCTATTAACGTGAGTCTCTGGGCAATTAAAGAGGTAAACGTCATTCCCTGCATCTGACTCGCTCGCGCATCGTGCGTAGAGTCCACGGGAATTAGGCAAATCGTTATGATAGACAACAGTGTTTGGCTTCACCGTAATGTTGCGAGACTCTATTCTACGCCACTTTTGAGTGTTGCGGGACTTCTCGTAGTGGTAGATCTTACTAGGGCTACCGCGCAACTCCCAAGCACTAATGTTTGCGCTATCGATTACCTCACCTTTATAGTCTACCTTCTCCACAATTCGGGAAAGGGTGTAGTAGCCACTTCCGTAATCAAAAAGCTCGCCATAGAGCAGTTTCGCTCCCCAATAGGACTTCTCGTTGGCAAATTTCTCATGAATTTGCCCAACGATTTCTTCCTTAATCTTGAGCATCTTTTCTACTATCTTCTTAATCGTAGCGTCAGTATATTCCAGCATCTCGCGAGAGGCGGCGACACTTAATTCCCCGATTTCAAATTCAAGGTGCAGACACTCACTGAACATATTGCTCAGTCCGTCTGGAATGTTTTTGAGGTTATTCTTATCAATCCGATAAGCGACATTGCCCATGATGGCAACTGGACTGCAATCATAGGAATAATTTCCAGCATTAGAAGTGTTCCACTCCCATCCATCACCGGAAAGAATTGGATCTTTTTGATCTTCAAAAAAGTTTGTACGCCCCTTCATAACAGGCTTAACCTTGAAGTAGCGAAAGAACGCTTGAGCCTTTTCCTCAAAGACGTTTATATCATCTGGCTCGACAGGGATAATGACTTCAATGCCGTTTTTCTCATCGGTATCACTAACGCCAAGTAAATCACACTGACCTACCTTACTTGGGTCAATGACTGCATTGTAGTGATAGCACTTGCCATCGACGTATGACTTGACCATGAAACTATCAGAGTAGGCAAAAGCAGACTTACAGCCGATACCGAACATACCGATTGCGTCATTGGTTCCACGTTTGGTTGATTCACCATACTGAGTGTAGATAGTCCGAACCTCGTCAGGGGTCAAACCCTTGCCATAGTCGCGAACCGAAAATTCGGGTAGCAATCGAGTGGGAAGCCCAATTACAATGGGCCTTTCGGGCTGACCTGTTTGAACATGGGCATCTACCGCATTGCAAGCGTACTCACGCTGAACTGCGAGAACCTTGTCCGAATACATTGAGTTTCGGAGGATGTCCAAAAGGTGAGGCAATCCACTTTCAGAGATTGCGAACGAGACGGATTCCTGTATCCCTTTTTGGGACAAGGCATTTTCATTAATGGGAGTTGGTTTCATGATTTGTATGTATTATTCGTTTAACTTGAGATGAGCTTATAGGAATACTTATGCGGAGTCAATGTTTTTTTTCGTAATTGTGAGGTGCGTAAGATCAACTTCTATCTCAGGGGTATCTGGATTTTCTTCCATGATAGATAACATTTCTAAATCAACATCTTTTTCGCTCACTTTAAGTTCTTGGGACTTCAACGTATTGCAAGGGATAAAGCAAGACCCCATACCAGTGGACTCCCAATTAGCTGCGATGTAGCCCATCGCCTCTTGGAGACTCTCATTATCCAGCCAACCGTCTTGGTCGCAAGTTATGACTTCTGCTTGAATCTTGAATTTTTTGACTTTCATTAGTGTATTCTTTCTAATTTTAATTTTGAACGGTTTTGATTTTCTCCTTGCTTGCCTTGAGAAGATCATCTGCAACATTGACTGCTTCTCTGACCTCCGACATGAGTTCTTCTGGGATAACCAAAACTTGATGCTGTCGCTTGTTCCGCTTCCCTGTCTTTGGAGACTTTATATTACTCCGATCATGGATGTATTTCTTCTGCTCTCTCCTGACATCATCGAGATCCCTTGAGCCGCTGAGAGGATGTCCCTTGGGCCAGTTGATGCGATACGCGCATTTCTCTCCCTTCTTGCTAATTCTCACTCCTTTGATGCCTGAGAAATCGCTCCGTTTATAGAGGCCGTATGTGGGATTGTTCTTGTATCGATCCCCTACCAAAATGCCAACGTGAGGGTATGGGGAGGCATGAGTCCCTCCTTGGTACGGTTTACGGGCCTTACGTTCGTCTCGACGGGTTCTCCTAAAGGTCTGCGGGACTCCGATCCATTTTTGCTCATATTCTTCAGTAACGGCATCCTCGTCGAACTCAGGGGTATCCTTGCCCATCGTCTCTCGATCCTTCTCGTTCTCTTTCCTCTTGGCCTCAACATACTCGATCCTCTCCTTGTTGATGTAGTCCAGCCACTTAATTGTGTTCATCACCATTCCGATCATTGAGTCAAGGAAGATGGTAGCCGTTTTCTCATCAAAGAAATCCAGAAGATAATACAGTCTATCTTCAAAGTAAAAATAAAGGTCTTTGGATACCCCAATAGTGAAATCATTTGAAAAAGGATGCCATTTACTTGGGGATTCAACCTTGCCTATTCCTAATTGACTAAAAGTCGCCCCACTGAAATTGCTCCTATGCGAAAAGTGGAAGAACATAAACTCATCTTGCTTCTTCATTTTCGAGCGATCTTTTTTAGCTACCGATTGGAGCTTCGT
>Ga0208408_1001934_pt1 | contig 11419 bp, 8 predicted proteins | sample ETNtaG_4_FD_185776 | JGI IMG/M metagenome (GOLD analysis project Ga0208408, IMG submission 185776) | Marine microbial and viral communities from oxygen minimum zone, Eastern Pacific Ocean - ETNP201406SV67 (SPAdes) (version 2) | ecosystem: Environmental > Aquatic > Marine > Oceanic ... | reverse complement strand
AGTTGTTTCAGAATTTAAACCTGAAGGAGACCAACCTAAAGCTATTAATAAATTAAAAGAAGGTTTAAATAAAGGATACGATTTCCAAACATTAATGGGGATAACTGGATCTGGAAAATCTGCAACTATAGCATGGTTAATTGAAGAACTTCAAATTCCTTCTCTTGTATTAGCCCCGAACAAAGCTTTAGCTGCACAACTTGCAAATGAATTTAAACAATTTTTCCCTGAGAATAGGGTTGAATATTTTGTTTCTTATTATGACTATTACCAACCAGAAGCTTATGTCCCAAGAAGTGATACCTTTATAGAAAAAGATGCAAATATAAATGAAGAAATAGACAGACTGAGGCATTCTGCTACAAGTGCATTGCTTATGAGGGAAGATGTCATAGTAGTATCCTCTGTTTCTTGTATATATGGCTTAGGTTCACCTGAAGAATATAAAAATAAAATAATTCCAGTTATTAAAGGTGAAGAATTTGAATTAGATACATTATTAACAAAATTAATAAAACAGCAATACATTAGAAACGACTTAGTTGTTACAAGGGGAACATTTAGACTAAAAGGCGATACTTTAGATATCTTTCCTGTATATGAAGAAACAATATACCGTATTGAATTTTTTGGAGATGAAGTAGAGAGCATATCAAGGATAGATCCAGTAACAGGAGAAATATTAGAAAAATTAAATGAACTAGCTATACTTCCGGCCTCTCATTATGTCTCTTCTGAAAATACTATAAAAGAAGCATTAAAAAAGATTGAATTAGATATGAATAATCAAATAAAAAGATTTGAGAAAAATAATAAACTACTAGAAGCTCAAAGAATTAAACAAAGAACAATGTTTGATCTTGAAATGTTAAGGGAGTTAGGTGTTTGTTCAGGTATTGAAAATTATTCAAGGTACTTTGATGGAAGGAAACCAGGTGAAGCACCACACACTTTAATTGACTTTTTCCCTGAAAATTTTTTAATGGTTGTTGATGAAAGTCACATTGCAATTCCACAAATTAAAGGACAATATGAGGGTGACAAATCTAGAAAAACAACTTTAGTTGATTATGGATTCAGACTTCCAGCTGCTTTAGATAATAGACCTCTCAAATTTGAAGAATGGGAGACTAAAGTTTCAAGTACAATATTAGTTTCAGCTACCCCAGGAAAATGGGAAAATAATAATTCTAAAGAATTTGTAGAACAGGTAATAAGACCAACTGGATTACTAGATCCTTCAGTAACTATAAAACCAACTACTAATCAAATAGATGATTTATTAAAAGAAATAAAATCTGTGATTGATAATGGTAATAGAGTTTTAGTAACAACATTAACAAAAAAAATGAGCGAATCTCTTAGTGATTATTTATTAAAAATGGGAATAAAAACAAGATATTTACATTCTGATATTGACACATTAGAAAGGATAGAAATTTTGAGAGATTTAAGAAATGGTGAGTTTGATGTATTAGTAGGTATTAACTTATTAAGAGAAGGTCTAGACTTGCCAGAAGTACAACTTGTTGCAATTATGGATGCAGATAAAGAAGGTTTTTTAAGATCTGAGACTAGCTTAATTCAAACAATAGGTAGAGCTGCAAGAAATAAAGATGGTTATGTAATAATGTATGCTGACAAAATGACTGATTCAATTACTAAAGCAGTATTTGAAACAAATAGAAGAAGAGAAATTCAAGAAAAACATAATATTAAATATGGAATAAATCCTGAAACTATTAAAAAAGAAGTTACTGATATTTTAGAAATGGTAGAAGGAAATAGACCATCAAAAGAAGATATTAAATCGAGATCAAATAGTAATTTAAAGAATGCATCAAGAGAAGATTTATATAAAATATCTAAAGATATTGAGAAAGAAATGCATTTGGCTGCTGATTTATTAGAGTTTGAAGTTGCAGCTAGATTAAGAGATGAATTGAGAGAAATTAAAAAAGAGATAATGGAGTTGCCTAAATAATGAGTAAAGATTACTTGAAAATTAAAGGTGCAAAAGAACATAATTTAAAAAATATTTCAGTTGATATACCAAAAAATAGGTTTGTAGTAATAACTGGTTTATCCGGGTCAGGTAAATCTTCTCTTGCCTTTGATACAATCTACGCTGAAGGACAGCGTAGATATGTTGAAAGCTTATCAGCATATGCCCGTCAATTTTTAGGTCAAATGGAGAAACCAAATGTAGAAAGTATAGAAGGCCTTTCACCAGCAATTGCTATTGATCAAAAAACATCATCAAGAAGCCCTCGATCAACAGTGGGTACTGTTACTGAAGTTCACGATTATCTAAGATTGTTATGGGCAAGGATTGGAATAAGCTATTGTCCCATTTGCGGAACAAAAATTCAAAAACAATCTGTTGAGTTTATAGTTAATCAAGTATTAAACATAGGAGAAGACATCAATGTAGAAATTCTTGCACCTGTTGTTAAGTCACGTAAAGGTGAATTTGAAAATTTATTTAAGGACCTACTTAAGAATGGATTTAGTAGAGCCTATATTGATGGTGAACTTACAAGATTAGATGAAGCTAAAAAACTAGATAGATATTTTAATCACGACATTTCAGTTGTTGTAGATAGAGTAAAAATTAAAAAGACTGGTGGAAGGAGGTTACCCCAATCAATAGAAGCTGCTCTTAAGTTAACTGAAGGAGTAGTTGATATAAAAATAGATCAAGAAATAAAGAACTTTAGTCAAAATTTAGGTTGTAAGGAATGTGGAATATCATATGGTGAACTTGAACCAAGAGATTTTTCATTTAATTCACCATTCGGTGCTTGCAATTATTGTAATGGTTTAGGTGTAAATTATGAGATTGATGAAAATTTGCTGCTAAAAGATAAAACACTAACAATTAATGAGAATGTATTTCCTGAAATGTCATTCCGAAAATATTTTAGAGCTCAAATATATGGTGTATGTGAATATTTTGAAATACCTAAAGAAGTTCCATATGAAGAATTATCTAAAAATGATAAAGATATATTGCTATATGGAACAGATGGAATAAAAACCCCCATAAACTACACAAATAGATTTGGTAATTCAAGATCATGGAAAAGAGAGTTTCCTGGAGTTATACCGTTATTCAAAAAGATATATGAAGAAACAAGTTCAGATAAAAGAAGAGATCATTATATGCAATTTATGCGTGAACTTCCTTGTGGTGAATGTGAGGGTGAGAGGCTTAATGAAAGATCAAGAAATGTAAAAGTAAAGACTCTCACATTAGGAGAGTTTAATAAACTATCTATTAAAAAATCCTATGAAGTTATAGATAATTTAAAACTTACTGGAAATTCAAAAGAAATTGCTGAAGCAATACTTAGAGAAATTAAAGAAAGGTTGAGCTTTCTGAATGAAGTAGGTTTAGGCTATTTACAGCTCAACAGGGGAGCAGCAACACTTTCAGGAGGTGAAGCTCAAAGAATTAGATTAGCTACACAGATTGGATCAGGGTTAACAGGAGTTTTATACGTTCTAGATGAACCGTCTATTGGGTTACACCAATCAGATAACAAAAAATTAATCGATACTTTATTAAAGCTTAAAAATTTAGGAAATACAGTATTGGTTGTTGAGCATGATGAAGAAACAATGAAAAGCTCTGATTATTTAATTGATATTGGTTGGGGTGCAGGTGAAGATGGTGGAAATATTGTTGCTGCTGGTGATTGGAATACAATATCTAAAAATAAAAAGTCTATAACTGGAAGGTATCTTTCAGGAAAATTAAAAGTTCCGTATCCTAAAGTTAGAAGGAATGGTAATGAAGGAAAAATAGTAATAAGAGGTGCTAAAGAAAATAATTTAAAGAATATTACAGCAGAGTTTCCTTTAGGTAAATTTGTTTCAGTAACTGGTGTTTCTGGAAGTGGCAAATCTACATTAGTTTCTGAAATATTAGCTAAAGCTATAAATAATGAATTTACAAGAAAAAACTGGAATCCACCAGGAGTACATAAAAGTATAAGTGGATTGAACTATATAGATAAGTTAATTGAAATAGATCAATCACCAATAGGACGTACACCAAGATCAAATCCAGCTACTTATTCAGGAGTGTTTGACATGATTAGGAATCTCTATTCTTTAACTGAAGAATCAAAAATAAGAGGATACAAACCGGGCAGATTTTCATTTAATGTACCTGGAGGAAGATGTGAGTCTTGTAAAGGTGATGGCACAATTAAAGTTGAAATGTATTTTTTACCTGATGTTTATGTTATGTGTGAAGATTGCGATGGTTCTAGATATAATCCAGAAACTTTAAGCATTAAATGGAAAGGTTATAGTATTGCAGATATTCTTAACTCAACTGTAGAGAATGCATTAAAAGTATTTGAAAATCAACCAAAAATACATCGTATTATAAAAACATTAGACGATGTGGGTTTGTCGTATATAACACTTGGTCAGTCAGCAACAACACTTTCAGGAGGAGAAGCTCAGAGAGTAAAATTAGCAAAAGAGTTAAGTAAAAGGTCAACAGGGAAAACAATGTATATTCTTGATGAGCCAACAACAGGATTACATTTTGCAGATGTACAAAAACTTATGGAAGTATTGCATATGCTAGTAGATAAAGGAAACACTGTGGTAGTTATCGAACACAATCTAGATGTTATAAAAAATTCAGATTGGATAATTGATCTCGGCCCTGAAGGTGGGGAAAATGGTGGAAAAATAATTACAGAAGGGACGCCAGAAAGTGTAATTGGTGATAAAAAATCCTTAACAGGCAAACATCTTAAGTTAGTTTTATAAATGCAAAAAATAATAAATAAAGAAATTCCAAACGAACCAGGAATTTATATATTTAAAGATAATTATTCTGAACCGTTATATGTTGGTAAAGCAAAGAACTTAAGAAAAAGGGTACCGTCATATTTCTCTAAACAATCATCTTGGAAAGTAAAAAGACTAGTCTCTGAAGCAAATGAGTTAAGTTTTATAGTTTCTAAGAATGAGTCAGATGCGTTATTAGCTGAATATTCATTTATACAAGAATATAAACCAAAATATAATGTTCAATTTAAAGATGACAAATCATATCCATATATAACTCTTACTAATGAAATCTGGCCTCGTGCATATATTTCTAGAAAAATTAATTCAGAGAATAATAATTTTGGCCCTTTTCCTTTTGTTGGCTCTGCTAAAAGATCTTTAGACCATTTAATAAATATTTTTCCAGTAAGAACTTGCTCAAACACTGTTTTTAACCGACATCAAAAATTAAATAAACCTTGTCTTTTGTTTGATATAGATAAATGTTCTGGTCCTTGTATAGAAGCAATTAATAAAGATGAATATAGTAAGTTCACTAAGAGTTTAAAAGATTTTTATTCTGGTAAGTCTGATAAATATATAAATAAGAAAATTGCTGAAATGAAAGATTATTCAAATAAACAAGAATATGAAAAAGCTAACGAAACAAAAAAACTTATAAACCACTTAGAGAATGCTAGAGCAACACAGACACTGTTAGTTGATAATAAACAATCAGTTGATGTATTAGGCGTTGATATAGATAACTTAGATGTTGTTATATCATGTTTACTTATTAGGAATGGAAGAATAATTGGAGAAGTTAAAAAAACTTTAGAACCTATTGATACAGGAGAATACAATGAATATTTACCACAGGTAATTTTGTCCATTTTTTCAGAGAATGAACCTTCAGAGGAAATATTAGTCAGTCATAATTTTCCTTATTCTGAAATTATTGCAAAAGAACTATCATATAAATGGACAAAAAATATAGAACTTAAAACACCTAAAAGAGGGTGGAAAAAAGATTTATTAGACACAGCTATAATCGATGCAAAAGAAATAAGAAGAGTAGTAAATTTCAGAAGACGTACAGATTTAGAATTTAGAACACAGTCATTAGAACAATTAAAAAATAATCTTGGATTAGTTAATATACCTTACAGAATTGAAGCTTATGATATTTCTAATTTAGGCGATAAATTTAGAGTAGGTTCAATGGTTGTTATGGAAGATGGAATATGTAAACCTTCTATGTATAGAAAGTTTCATATAAAATCTTTTGAAGGTCAAGATGATTTTAAATCAATGGAAGAAGTCCTTTTTAGAAGATTAAAAAGATTAAATAAAAATAATGAAGTTGATAAAAGTTTTAAGAAATATCCTGATTTAATTTTAGTTGATGGAGGTAAAGGCCAATTATCTTCCGCTAAAAGCGTAATAGATCATTTTCAGCTAGATATCGAATTAGTTGCTTTGGCCAAAAAAGATGAAGAGTTATATCTCCCAAATAGGAAAGAACCTTATCTTTTAAATAAAGATTCGGAAGCTTTGTTTTTACTGCAAAATATTAGAGATGAAGCTCATAGATTTGCTTTAAAAGAAAATAGAAGGCTTAGAACAAAGGAAATTAAGAATAAATAGCTCATTAAAGAAACTTCTACCATCTAAACGACCAGTAATTAGAATGCTATTAAAGGAAATAAATTGGCAACAAAAAGACCAGAAGTTTTATTATTAGTAGGAATGTCCGGCGCAGGTCGTTCTGCTAGTTCTAATGTTTTTGAAGATTTAGGTTACTACGTAATTGAAAACCTACCTCCAGACTTAGTTGAATCAGTTGTTGAATCAAACGATGTTGCAGAATCAAACAGACAGTTAGTATTAACTGTTGATGCTAGAGATGGTTTCGCTCAAGATGAATTAAATAAAAGTCTCGATAGGTTAAGCCAATCTGGAGTATTAACAAGGATTATTTTTCTTGATGCAGATAATGAGACTTTAATAGAAAGATATGAAGAGAATAGAAGGCCTCATCCTATGGGACAAGAGTCTTTATCTCAATCTGTAAAAATAGAACGTGATTTACTTAAACCTATCAGGGAATTGGCTGATTTAGTAATTGATACAACTGATATGAATGTTCATGACCTAAGAAAGAGAATTATAGAAGGTTTTAAAGGTGAAGCAACTAATCAAGATCTAAAAATATCTGTAACATCATTTGGATTCAAAAATGGTTCACCTAGAGATGCTGACTTAGTTCTAGATGTCAGATTCTTACCTAATCCTCACTGGAGGGAAGAACTTCGCTCGTCTACAGGTCAATCGCCTATGGTTAGGAACTACGTATTATCTTTTGAAGATGCTCAAGTATTTCTAGATAAAGCAAAAGATCTTATTGAATTTTTACTTCCTAGATTTACCTCAGAAGGAAAATCATATGTCGGTATTGCAATTGGTTGCACTGGAGGAAAGCATAGAAGCGTTGTTATGACAGAAGAAGTTGGCAATTGGCTTAAAAATGACGGAAAGGATGCTGTAATTATCCATAGGGATATGAAAGAAGCATAAGTGACCTCTCAAAATTTAGGTAATGTATTAGTTAGATCTGATTTAAATGTTCCGATTAGTAATGGAATTATATTAGATAATTATAGAATTAAAAAATCTATTGAGTATTTTAATAAATTAGAAAAAATTTCCAAAAGTATTACTTTTATCAGTCACTTAGGGAGACCAAAAGGAAGAGATAGCTCTTTGTCCCTAAAACCTGTTGCAGATGAAATGAGCAAACTATTAGGACGAGACGTAACATTCATAAAAAACAATACAGATAAAAAAATTGAATCTGTATTGAACAAAAATAAAAAGAGTATTTTATTGTTAGAAAATTTAAGATTTAATGAAGGTGAAGTAAGTAATGATAATAAATTTGCAAAAGATTTATCTAGGCCTTTTGACACCTATATTTTAGATGCTTTTGGGGCCTCACACAGAGAGCACGCATCGATTGTTTGCATTGGGAATCATTTAAAGTCATACCAGGGTCCTCTAATGAGTAAAGAGATTGTCGAATTAGATAAAGTACTAAGCGAAGCAAATGACGATTTCACCATAATACTTGGAGGAGCAAAGGTGTCAGATAAGTTAGAGCTTATTAAAAATATACTTCCACGTGTAAATTGTTTATTAATAGGTGGGGGAATGTGTTTTACTTTTTTAAAAGCCTTAGGACACAATATAGGAAATTCATTATGTGAAGATGATTTTATTAATTCTGCTACAGAAATTCTAGATTCAGTTGATGGTAAAAAAATAAAATTACCTGTTGATTTTGGTGTTACTAAATCAATAGATAATTATAAACGAGTAAATATTGAGTTAAATGAATTTAGTGACGATGATATAGGTGTTGACATAGGGATAGAAACAATAAATCAATTTAATAAAATCTTAACTAAATCTAAAATTATTTTTTGGAATGGTCCCATGGGAATATTTGAAGTTGATGAGTTTAGTTACGGAACAAAAGAATTAACAAAAATAATGTCTGAGTTAAACGTTCACACAATTGTTGGTGGCGGTGATTCAGTTAATGCAATTAATAAATTTTCTAGTTTAGATAAGTTTAATCATGTATCTACAGGTGGAGGTGCTTCATTGGAATACTTAGAAGGAAAAAACCTACCTGGTGTAAATATTTATAATCAACTTATAATTAAGTGAATAATGAAAAAAATAATAATTGGTAATTGGAAATTAAACCTAGATCATTTAGAAGCAATTCAGCTACTACAAAAATTGAATTATTCGATAGAAGAAGATAAAGAAGAAAAGATAGATATTGTAGTATCTCCATCTCATACATCTTTACGCTCTATTCAAACAATTATTGATACTGATAAATTAAATATTCAATTATCCGCACAAGATGTATCTGCATTTTCTGAAGGGCCATATACTGGTGAAGTTTCAAGCCATCAATTAAATAAATTGAATGTCAGCTATTGTATTGTTGGACATTCTGAAAGAAGAACTGAGCTTAATGAAAATGATGAAGTAATAAATAAAAAGATACACAACTTAGTTAATGAAGACATAACACCAGTTATATGTTTTGGTGAATCAATAGAACAAAGAAACAGTAATCAATATTTAGATCATATTTCAAATCAGATTGATTCAGCTGTTAAAGGCTTGAGAAAAGATAAAGTTAATAATATTATTTTTGCTTATGAACCAATATGGGCAATAGGAACAGGAGAGGTTGCTTCTGTAATAGATGCTGTTGAAGTTATATCTTTTGTAAAAGAAAAGATATCTGAAAAATCTTTTTATGACAACGATATGGTGCGTTTTATATATGGAGGAAGTGTCACACCAGATAATTCTCATGAATTGCTAAATTCTAAAATTATAGATGGAGCTTTAGTTGGTGGAGCATCTTTAAGTGTAGAAAAATTTACAAAAATTATTAATTCAATAGATTTATGAATTTAGTTTTTGTACGTCACGGACAGAGCATATGGAATTTAGAAAATAAATTTACTGGATGGGTAGACGTTGGTTTAACTCAAAAAGGCATTGAAGAAGCTATTACAGCTGGTAAAACTTTGATAGAAAATAAATTTATACCTGAAATATGTTTTACATCATATTTGAGTAGATCAATTGAAACTTCAAATAAATTATTAAATCAATATGACGTAAGTCTCATAAATAAAATTAATATTCTAAAAAGATGGCAATTAAATGAAAGACACTATGGAGCATTGCAAAGTCTAGACAAGAAAGAGACAGCAAAAAAATATGGTGAAAGCCAAGTTCATGAATGGAGAAGAAGCTACAAAACAAAACCACCTTTTGTCGATAAACATTCCAAATTTGATCCAAAACAAGACCAAGCTTACAAGGAGATAGATAATGATTTACCATTAGGGGAATCACTTGAGGATGTAGTATCAAGAGTTGAATCAACCTTAAGTGAAATAATTAAATTTTCTAATAATAAAAGTGTTCTTGTTGTTGCCCATGGAAATAGTATTAGAGCTATGTTAAAAATTATTGAGAATATTTCAGACAAAGCAATAGTTGAAGTTAATATTCCTACTGGAATACCTCTCGCATTTAATATTAACAATGATAAAATAACTAAGATTGGGTACCTTGGTGACCAAAAAGCAATAGAGAGCTTAGAAAAAGAAGTAGAACAACAATCAAAATTAGAAAAGGATAATTAAATATGGGATCTACGACCGCAATACTTATATCAGTACATGTAATAGTATCAGTTACCCTTATTGCTTTAATTATGCTTAATAGTGGTAAAGGTGGTGGTTTATCTGATATGTTAGGTGGACCAGGTGCCTCAGGAAATATTGGTCAAACCTTAGCTGAAAGAAATTTAAGTCGTATTACTGCTTTAGTTGCTTTAATGTTTGCAGCAACTACATTATCTTTATTCTGGTTTCTTGATTGATATAGCGCGGGTGGCGGAACTGGTAGACGCGCAGGATTAAGGATCCTGTGGGATAAAACCCGTGGAGGTTCGAGTCCTCTTCCGCGCACAAAAAAAATGAATAATAAAGAAACAATTGCAATTATTAATGATCCTGATGTAACTCTAGGATCACTTGAAGGTAATAATATTAAGATACTTAATGCTTGGGAAATTGATTGGGAAAAAATGCCACCTTCTTATGATTATATTATTTTAGGTGGGCATATGGGTGCTTATGATATTGATAAATATCCATACTTATTGTCTGAAAAGAATTGGTTATCTAAGTCTGTAAATAATGAAGTTAAAATATTAGGAATTTGCTTAGGTTCACAATTAGTAGCTGATTCATTAGACGGTGAAGCATATCTTTCTGATAAGATAGAATTTGGTTTTAAGAAATTAAATTTTATTAGAAAAGATGATATATTTTCTGATTTTATAGATACAGAAGTCTTTACGTGGCATAGAGATACATTTAAAATACCAACAAATGCACAATTGATAGCTGATACAGATTTTCCTCAAATTTATAAAATTAAGAATACGGTTTGTATTCAATTTCATCCAGAGGTAACACTTAAACTTTTTGATAAATGGTATGACAGTGAAGTTAGCAAAGAAGAATTAAAAAATTATGATGTTGATGGAACACGAAATAATTTAATAAACAATGAAAAATTAATGAAACAAAAAGTTAATAAATTATTTAATAAGTGGAAAGAGATTTAGATGGATCTTTCCTTTATTTCATTCAAGTAATTATCTAATAATTTAAACCTATAATTTATATCGTTACTATATAATAATTTGCTTCTTAAATCCATTGTCATTGGAATTTTAGAGCAAAATTCCCATAAACTTAGAATCCTATTTTCAGTATCAATTTCAAATATAGGTATATCTATATCTAACCCTTTCTCTATTAGTTCAGATAAATTATTCGTAATTTTTAATTGAAGTTCATTTAATTGTTCAATTTTTGGTGGTAATCCAACATCAATTAATATTTCAGCATTACATATGGGATATTCTTTATCAGTTTTTATATTTTTAATTTTGTATAAATTTATACACTTGACTAAAACTAACTGTTCAGCATTTGAGATATCTCTA
>Ga0208408_1001924_pt1 | contig 11443 bp, 7 predicted proteins | sample ETNtaG_4_FD_185776 | JGI IMG/M metagenome (GOLD analysis project Ga0208408, IMG submission 185776) | Marine microbial and viral communities from oxygen minimum zone, Eastern Pacific Ocean - ETNP201406SV67 (SPAdes) (version 2) | ecosystem: Environmental > Aquatic > Marine > Oceanic ... | reverse complement strand
ACAAAGTCCACACGTTGGCAGTCCCTCCCGTAATGTCACCATTTGTCATTCCTTGGATCCAGAGTTCGTTAAGAAGATCACTGTAAATTGTGCCCGCTACGGGACTGCTCATCATACGAAAACCGGAGTTGCCGGAAATAATCACTGAATTAGCGTCCTGAGCAGCATCCGGTGCTACTCCACTTGTAATATTATAGCCCAACCATTTTGAAAATGTCTTATCACCTGAACCATCAGAAATTGTATTCTCGGGTGACGCAGACCAAGTCCACGAACCATCATTATTCTGTACAAATATAATAACATTAATCTGGGTTGGGCTCCCAATATCAGACCACTTAATACTCATTTCTAAAAAATCTGTTCCTAAACTTACACTTCCATTATAGGTCTGATCAGCTTGCCATCCTGAACTATATGTTCGAAGATTGTAATAATCGCTACCAGATTGTGTCTTATAGGCAAATGCCCAATTAGCAGTGAATGGTAGTGTATGATCACGAGCCCATGAAATACTTGAAGTGCTGCCAGTTCCACCTGTTGAACTTGCATTTGGATCAGTATCGATATAAATAAAGGCAACTTTATCATCTTCATCAATATCACCCCCACTAACTGCAAAGTATAAATAGGTAGCATCCCAAGTCAAATAATTTTTCCAACCTGAAGAAGATGTCGTTAAGTCCTCATCAGATGCCCAATCGGAACTAGTACCATCGATTGTAATTGTGGTATAGGATGTGGCTGATAAAATTGAATAAAGGAATGTTGAAATTAAAACACTATTCTTCATAAAAGTCCCTTTCAGTTAATTAAAGTCTCTGACATCAATCTGGATTGGTAGAATTAATAAAATATTGCATTTTTTCAAAAAATTAGTTCTCATAATCTTGTTACTTCAAAAATAATATTTTCTGCTGTGTTACATTTTCACCTGTCCGGGTGCGGACAAAATAAATACCGCCACTCACAGTTTGATAAAAAATGTCTTTTCCATTCCATTGAATCGAATATTGTCCCGGCATGACTCTACCGCAATTTTTAAACCAAACCTGTCTCCCCATTATATCAAAAATGGAGATAGAAAAATTTGTTTCATTTGGAATATCCCACTTCAAAAGCACCACATTATTAAACGGATTAGGGAAGGCTGAATACGTATGAAATTCCGTAGGCATAGATTCATCTCCTAAAATTCCAACTGTACCATTTTCAACGTAGTAAGAATAATTACTCCCAGAGTTATTATCAAAGTCTATGGTAGCAAGGTCAGCATCATAGTCACTTATACCAGTTATGCTGGTGAATACGTAATACGAAACAGTAGCCCCTGCAGACTGTCCAGGTATGTCAATGTCTATACTGGTACTGCTTGGGTCACCTTCTACAACTGAGGACGATAACCAGCTATCGGACGAGTATCTAACATAGACCATCTCATTAGCATCTGGAGTCCCTGAAAGGGTAACCGTAACAGTATAGGCATTGGATGCAAGTCCATTTCCCACATTAGATACTGAACTGATCGATATAGGCGCTTGAGAAAATTCAAAGATATATCCCTCACTATTATTATCATCAGCGACATCTTTAATCGTGAATGTGTAATATTTTCCACTTATCTGAGAAAAACTCCCATTAGCTCCGTTTGGGTCATACCAAGTGGTTTTTGATCCAATCGTAACAACATCTCCACGAGACCAGTCAGTCCCACTCCAATCGCTTGTATTTGCAAATTTAAATTCCGATGTACCGTCAGTTTCTGCTTCTGTAATTGATACTATCCAAGTGTCAGTCCCTAAATCATTCCTTGTCATAGAATTAGATCCCCAACCGTTTATTTCTCCACGAACATACATATTAGACTGATTTTGTGAAAAAATAAAAGAAAGATTTAGTGTAATTACAATTAAAATACTGTTTTTCATAAAAGTCTCTTTTTACTTTATTAATGTATCTGACATCAATTTGGGTTAATAAATTTAATGAAATTTTTCATTTTTTCAAAAATAGGCGCCATAATCTTGTTACTTCAAAAATAATATTTTCTGCTGGGTTACATTTTCACCTGTCCGGGTGCGAACAAAATAAATACCGCCACTGACAGTTTGATAATTAATGTCTTTTCCATTCCATCGCATCGAATATTGTCCCGGAATGACTATACCCCAATTTTCAAACCAAACCTGTCTACCCAGTACATCAAAAATGGAGACAGAAAAATTTGTTTCATTTGGAATATCCCACTTCAAAAGCACCACATTATTAAACGGATTAGGGAAGGCTGGATACGTACGAAATTCCGTAGGCATAGATTCATCTTCTAAATCAAGTTGTACATTTTCAATCGTGATCGTGATCGACAATGTATCACTTGCCCCATGCAGTCCCGAAAGAACAAACGCAATCAATATGATCCATTTTTGCATCATAAATTTATCTGCGGCTTATTTGATTGGTATTGACTTGAGCTACCACCGCTGCGCCTTGTCCATCACTGACAATGAACTGGATATTGGCATAGGTCCCGGCCTGTGTATAATCCGGCGTCCAGTTGAATGAGGCAGTTCCATCGGAATTATCCGTCAATGCTGATCCGGTTGGTAGGTTTACAGAAGACCATGTAAGGGCATCACCATCAACATCTGTTGCCGTAAGTGTAAAGGTAAGCTCCGTGCCTTCTGAGCCTGTCTGGTCTTCCAGAGATGCAATCACTGGTGCATCATTTACACCTGTGACAGTCACATCAAATGTATCGCTATCAGTTCCACCATTTCCATCAGACACTGTTAACGTAAAAGTTATGGCTGTACTTGTATTGTAATTAGACGCTGATGTTAATGTCAATGTTGTACCACTAACAGATCCTGAAACAGTGGAACTTGAACCTCCCGAAACGGAATAGGATAAATTATCATTATCTGCATCGGTAGCAGAAAGAGTCAGTGTCATGACAACATCTTCCGTCATAGTTTGGTCACCAATACTGGCAAGAATGGGTGCGGTATTACCTGTGATAGTGAGTGTTCCACTCACATACGTTGAGCCATCCCAAAAACCACCACCGCCTCCGGAAGAATGTCCACCGTAAGCATAGGTAACGCCACCATCAATGGAAAATCGGCTGGCATAATAGTAAGTACCGATCGTTGTAATGCCTGTTCCGATCTCGGCAATATATTCATCGTTATTTCCACTATCTGAATTATAAGAAGCCGAAACCCATGTCCATCCATCACCAGACGGATCTGTATTGGTGGCTGAGTGTCCAATCCATGCAGCTATACCACTTCCTTGCCCTGTTCCGTTCGTTACACCCGATTCATAAATCTGAGCATAGACTTGATAAGATGTCCCCACGTCAATCGTACCACTTTCGGGATGCTGAAGGTTGGCCCAGTCAATAGTATTATCATTAATCGTCATAGAAATAGACGTTGTATCATTCGCACCAAAACTGAGTGTTAGGATGAGAAATAGAGTTATTTTTTTCATGATTGACTCCTTATTGTTATTTTAAATATAGAATTTTATGCGTTTTAAGCCCTAATTCTGTTTTCAAAGAAACAAAATATACACCGGATGCTAATTCATTTCCAAAATGAGTGCTAGCATCCCAGGTTATAAACTGAGAGCCTTTTTTCCATTTTGATTGATTGAATGATTTAAGTAATTGTCCTTGAAGGTTGAAAATAGAAAGAGTGCCGATGACTTCTTTCGGGAAGGAAAGATGAATTTGGATCTTGCCGTTAAATGGATTTGGATATGCAGATAACGTTTGGAAACTTTCCGGCACTGTTATCTCATCATCAACACTTAATTCCCATTCCTGGTTGGCATATACCACTGCAGATTTTGCTGGAATCAAATATTCACCGTAATTACCATCTTCCGAATACAGATTATTTCCGGGATCAGTTATGTTATACCAATTCCCACCAGATATAAATGGCACATTATTGACTGTTTGGTCACTGGAAGAAAAATTCGCTATCACAACGATCTGATCATTATTGTTACCTTCAGATTCGTCCTTATATCCATAAACAATAACTCGTTCTGCATCGTATCGCCAAAGGTCATAAAAAGTACCTTTGGAAAATGCAGGATTGGTTTTTCGAAATTTCGCCAACATGGAATAATGAGCTAAATGTGACTGCCCAACTTCCGAATTCAATAAAGGCCAATCTAAAGGTCTGTAACCAAGTTTTTCGTCATCCCAGTCTCCATCTCCATTTACATCTGTCCAACCAGACTTAAATCCGAATTCCTGCCCCTGAAAGATCATGGGAATACCCAATGATGTGAATAAGATAGTTCCATAGAATTTGTCCCTTTCCCGAGCTGCTTCCAGGCTGTAACTGTCAAATTCCACCATCTCTTGTATCACGGACTGCTCATCGTGACTAACCATATATTTCATTGCCTGGGTTCGATAGCTGTAAGAGTCACCCGAGTTGGAATATTCATGGAGGCCCACCGCTTGACTCATATATGTCATGGTAGTATTATATTGTCCATGAGCATCATTTTTAATGACGTCATGAAAACTGTCATGCCAGGAAGACGTAAGAAAGGTATTATCTATCAGCCAGGGATGGGCCGGTAAATGTTCTGCAATTTGGTATGCGTCAGGATCAAGATCATGGAGTGCCGAGGTCCAAGCTGGCAATCCGTATTCCGACTGGTTTAGATTCCATCCCATATACCGTGTAGCGTCAAGTCGGAAACCATCAACTCGATATTCATCAAGCCAGATTTGATGGACCTTATTGATATAACTTATAGTTTTTTCATTAAAGTGATCAAGATCCAACATACCCCACGACTCTTCTTCTTCGTTTGGGTTAAGCTCCGTATGAATTTTAATATAGGGATTTAGGCTGTAATCAGGCTGAATCTGCCAGATTGGACCAGATGACGTAACATGGTTCCAAACCAGATCCAAAATCACGGCAATGCCTCTTAAATGAGCTTCATCAATCAGTTCCTTGAATTGTGCCGGCGTGCCGTAGGCAGATTCCACGGCTGACATGATCTGCGGATTGTATCCCCATGATCGGTCCCCGGGAAATTCAGTGATTGGCATAAGTTCAATCGCATTTACACCAGAGATCTTTAGATGATCAAGTCTATCTATCACGTGTTCAAATTTTCCTTGTCCATTTCCCTGTGCTGCAAAATCATCAATATGGAGCTCGTAAATGATCAAGGTATCAAGTTCAGGTCTGATATAAGCATCGGACTGCCAGGCGTAATCATCAGCCGTTGTGACTCCGCCCCCACCGATTTCAATCCGTGTTTTTCCATTGCTCAATCTCCGCGTCAACGGATCAGAAATCCTACTACCGTTCAACAGCAAATACTCATATTCATATTGCCCTGCGGGTAAATCTAATTCTGTCCACCAGACGTCGGTCTGGTCTGGATCTCGGTTCATCACAATGGCATCGGATGCCAATCCCGTCTCACCCGGGCTTGTAACAATCAACTGTATAACAGGTTGGGAAGGTGCATAGATGGCTAAAATCATGTTGCCGTTCAACCAATTGGGGCCCATTTCAACATCCGCTGGGAGAGGCACTTCCACAACCTCAATTTCCGGCTGATGGAAGACCGTATGAAGTTCTCCATCAATTGACGCCTGTATCCAATAGGCTTCAAACAATGTTGTCGGTGGATCCAAGGCAACGTAAAAAACACCATTATCATGATAGAACTCTGTTGCGGAGACCGTATCACCGCCAACAGCATAACGAACCGAATCCACATTGCCAGTTGTGAAAATTCCAACACTTAGCCCAGCCACAAGTCCTTCTTCATTCAGATGCCTTGCGGGCTGATAAAACAAGGGATCGGTGACGTCCAGAACCGAATTACCCCACTCATCATTCGTGGTTTCCGGATTAAGCGGATCGGAGATCCAACTATAATCTGTTCCAGAGGAATTATGGTGAAAATGAATTTTATATAAATAAGTTGAACCCACAGTTAAAGAGTAGGATTTATCGTAACTATCTGTTGCCTCATTCAGAATCATTTGAGAGGCAGCGGTTGGAGAAATAACACCGCTTGAATTCGGTCCCCAATTGTTCATTTCACCCGGAACAAAAACTTTTATAAAATCATCTGCGGGACGCTCAATGTAGCGAAAAGTCACATCCAAAGATTGTGTAAATCCAAATGTTAAACTAAAAAATATTAGATATTTTTTTTTCATGGGCTAGATTTTAACCTCCTTAGATAAATGGCGGAACCAGAACCAATACAAACCTACTGAAAGAACAATAAGAACTGCAGTAAGATTCATAACGTTTGTCCATTGTTTCATTACGATCATCATCCCGGTTAAGAATAGAACAATCTGCCATGGAACTGCAATGAAAGTGGCAATAATATCTCGACGATTCTCTGCATTAATCTTTAGTTGAATAGCAAAAGGTAATTCTTTTTTAATTGATCCCCAGAAACCAAAAGGTCGTGTGATCTTATAAAATTTTGATAAAACAGCCCCATCAGTTGCTGGTGTTAAATATGTTCCTAAAATACAACCCACCAGTGAAGAACCACTGGCAATTAAAAATGAATTATATTCAGCTATGGGTCCACCAAATGTTTTTGTTAAAACAGCAGCAACCATTCCAAACGCTGTTCCAATGGCAAACCCATAGCCATTGAAACGCCACCAGTACCATCGAATAACCTGCGGAATAAACATACCGGCACCAATACCCATGGTAATCCAGCCCCAAATCTCATTGATATTAGTTATAGTTAAACTAAACAAAAGTCCCAATGTCACAATCACAATAGATGCCAGCCTACTTTGAATCATAAGATCTTTTTCATTGGCTTGTGGTCTTAAATAGGTTTGATAAAGATCCTTGACCCAATAAGCAGCACCCGCATTGACCGTTGAGTCAAATGTGGACATGGCGGCTGCCATAAGGCCCGCAATCAAGAAACCCTTGACCCCAACGGGAATATAGGTTTTGATTACAGTCGGTAAAACCAATTCAGGGTCTGCGATTACGGTTCCTGTTTCAATCCCATGATATACACCCAACATAGCAAAAGATGCAATTAAAGGCCAGCGAAAGGCTAACAGACATGTCCAGAAAAGGGATAGTAATCCTGCTTCACGATCACTTCTGGCAGCAAAATACCGCTGAAGCATATAACCACCAGCGCCACTTGATCCTTCAAGTGTCACTTTAAATATATAGAACATAATACTAATACCAAACAAGTTATATATAGAAAATGTAGATCCTTTCGGCATAGCCATTTCCGAAGGAGGTGTCATTCGCGCCCACTCAACCAACGAAGTTTTAATCGCAGTAAATGAGCCATCTATCATGGGAACTGACACAAAAAATTCTTCCGGGAGCGTTACAGTTTTCATTGCCATTCCCGTAATATAAAGGATTACACCAAAAATAAACACACCCTGAAATACATCGGTCCAAACCACACCATAAAAACCACTAGCCACTGTATAGATCATGGCTAAAACCACCATGAGCAATGATGCAAAAATCGGTTCAATCCCCAAGAATTCTCCTACAAATTTTCCGGCACCAATGACAAAATAAGTGACCATAGCTACTGTCATAATAATCGAAGCGATGGCGCTAATTATACGTGCAACATCGCCTTCTTTTTTAGTTCCAAATCGAAAATGCATCCATTCCGCCTGGGTCATCACTTGAGACCTACGGTTCCATTTCCCCATAAAGACCATGAGAAAAGCCATGATCAATGTAACCCCACCTCTTATTTCAATAAAAAATCCTTTTGTTCCAAGAGCATAAATAAATGCTGTATTTATCATGGTACCGGCAATATCCGTATTCGATGCCATCCCCGATGCGCCCAAGACCCACCAAGGTAAATTTCGATTTCCTAGAAAATATGAATCAATACCAGCAGACGCTTTTTTTTGCATTACAAGACCAACCACAACAATCGCTGATAAATAGACGACAATAATTATAATATCAATTGTAGCCATATGTTATTTCCCCTGATAATATTTTTGATTGTATTCTTCAATCATTCGATGTGCCGTAAAATCTACCCCTGTTTTAATAGCGTCTTTCATGATAGATGCCCATTTCACTCTTTCATTATAATACGTAGGAATCACTTGATTTTCTAGCACAGAATATAGATGATTTGCATCTTTCTCATCATTAGGATGTTCAGGGTCCCCTACTGCCCAACCATTCACACCATCTCTACAACCTTCTGCCCACCAACCATCCAAAACGGATAGGTTTGGAACACCATTCAGGGTTGCTTTCATCCCACTGGTGCCCGATGCTTCATTTGGTCGTAGAGGTGTATTCAACCAAATGTCCACCCCGGAAGTGATCATACGCCCCAGCCACATATTATAATTTTCAAGAAAAATAATTTTTACTTTTCCAATCATGGATTTTGAATTTTCCACAATTTGTCGAATCAATTCTTTTCCATCTTGATCATTGGGATGGGCTTTTCCTGAAAAAATGATTTGTATTTTTCCTTCTCCGATTAATTGTAACCGTTCCAAGTCATGAAATATTAATTGGGCACGTTTATATGTAGCGGATCTGCGAGCAAACCCAATGGTTAATGTATTTCCATCCAACGCTTTTGAAACTTGTGAATTCGCATAGCCCAATAAATAATTTTTTCTAATTTGGTGAGCTTCTAATAAAATATCATTGGGGATATTATCCACATCCAATAAAGCTTCAGGGCTTGCTCTCCAATTTGGTAAATATTGATCATACAATCTTTTGAATGGGCTCCCCATCCAATACGAATGATGAACACCATTTGTAATGTATCCAATATTCGCCCAGGGGAATTGATCCTGAGCTACTTGACCGTGTAACTGAGAGACTCCATTTGCTGATCGACTAAAGTATAATCCAAGTTCAGTCATATGAAGCCGGCCATTTTGAATAAGTGATGGCAATTCCAAATTTTCAGGCAACAATCCACGTAATAATTTTTTAGCACGTGATTCTGCAAAATGATCATGCCCAGCAGGAACTGGCGTATGTGTTGTAAAATGACATAGAGATTTTACTATTTCAACATCTCCATCAAATTTTTTCATAAGATCCAAGACTAGAAATGAACAATGCCCTTCATTCATATGGTACGTTTTAATCTCATTTTGTCCTAATCCTTCCAGAAGTTTAGTTCCACCAAAGCCAAGAATTGCTTCCTGAAGAATTCTGTGATCTTTATCTCCAGAATACAAACGTAAAGTGATATTTCTATCATCATCAAAATTTTCTTCTACATCTGTATCCAAAAAATAAAGTGGGATTGTGTGACCGCCATGCCCCACATAATCAAATTGATAAGCTTGAACCCATACATTCCTTTCCCGAAGGCGAAGTGTGAATTTTACATCCAATTTTTTTAATAATGGGTGCGGATCAAACCGAGGGTAGGTCTCAGTCTGAATACCGTCTTCATCTATACGTTGTTTAAAATATCCTTCTCTGTAAAGCAGTGTAATTGCACACATATTTAATCCAATATCACCGGATGCTTTAATATGATCTCCTGCTAAAACACCCAATCCGCCACTATAAGTTGGCAAACTAGATGATATCCCAATTTCGGCTGAAAAATAAGCTATATCATATTTCTTATTCATGTTCTATTAGATTTCTCCGTTAATTGTCGTAATTGTTGCTTTATTTTTTGAGTTAACATGCCAGGAGACATACGCCATTCCCAGTTTCCACCAATTGTTCCAGGAGTATTCATTCGTGCCGATGAATCTAATCCCAACACATCTTGCATAGGAATTATAGATGTATTTGCATTTGCATTAAGTGTGAATTCTACCATTTTCCAATTCACATCTTTTCCATCTAACTTTAAAACGTTTTTTGCATGCTGTCGTTCATTTAAAAATTCCTGTTCAGATTGGGTTGATCCATTTTCAAATTCAGCATTGTACCAACCAATGGATGTATCATTATCATGCGTGCCTGTATAAACAACAGTATCTTCACTCATTGAATCAAACGGATGTCCATTTCCAAATGACATTTGAAGAATCTTTATCCCAGGTATTCCAAATTTTCCCCTTAATACAGCAGCATCTTTGGATGCTTCACCTAAATCTTCTGCTAAGATTGGTTTTGTTCCAATTTGGTTCGTAATAGCATTAAATAGAGTTTCTCCCGGTCCCTTTACCCAATAACCCCGAGCACCATTATCATCTTCTGCAGGTACTTCCCAAAATTTTGCAAATCCATTAAAATGGTCAATTCGAACAATATCAACTCTTTGGAATAGATGTGCGATTCTGAAGGTCCACCATTCAAAATTATTTTTCTTATGCTCTTCCCATTCATAAATGGGATGCCCCCATATTTGACCCAACTCTATAAAAAAATCTGGTGGGGTTCCTGATTGGACTATCATATCGCCCTTATTAGACAATTTGAATAATGCCTGATTCGCCCACACATCTGCACTATTGAATGAAATATAAATGGGTATATCACCAATTATTTGAATTCCTTTTAAATTGGCGTAGGATTTTAGCTCTGACCATTGGCAATCAAATAAATATTGAAGAATCTTTATATCATCTAATTCTTGAGAGTGACTCTCTTGGATTTGATTGAGTATATCTTTAGAAAAGGTTTTATATTTTGAATTCCAATTAATCCAATTTTCACTGTTATGGATTTTTTCTAAAATATTAAATACAGAATAATTTTGTAACCAATATTCATTTTGATTACAATAATCTAAAAACTGTTTAAATTGTAAATGTGACCTATTAATCCGAAAGGAATTGGCAGCTTTCGCCATTAAATCCAAACGCCATTTTTTAATTAAATCAAATTCAACTAGATCAGAATTAAACTCGGGTGCCATTCCCAAATCACCTGCACTGAGCCATCCATCTCGAACTAATAATTCCAGACTTATAAGTAGTGGATTATTTGCAAAAGCAGATTCTGCACTATATGGACAATTATACTTATCGGTTGGATTTGAAGGTAAAATTTGCCAAAGGCTCTGCCCCATTTCTGATAAATCATCTATAAACTTATATGCTGATGGCCCGATTTCACCAATTCCATATTTCCCAGGAAGAGATGTAATATGTAATAAAATGCCGCTTTTTCTAACCATTTTTATTAAGGATAGTTCGTTCTAATTCGTTTTAATAACAAAAAATTAGTAACTCATCTATGAGTAACTAACAATATTGCCAAAAAGAACCATAGGAGTCAAGATTGAATCAAGAATTATTTGTTAAGATTTGATCAAACGATCAAGATGGAGGTCCGGACGTTTCATAATCCGTTTTACAATAGGGTTCGGATCAAAGCCAAGTCTTTGCCCTGCAAGTGTAATATCCAAAATAATATGATTAGCGGCAATTTCAATAATAGCTTCATTTTTAGTG
>Ga0208408_1001918_pt1 | contig 11490 bp, 10 predicted proteins | sample ETNtaG_4_FD_185776 | JGI IMG/M metagenome (GOLD analysis project Ga0208408, IMG submission 185776) | Marine microbial and viral communities from oxygen minimum zone, Eastern Pacific Ocean - ETNP201406SV67 (SPAdes) (version 2) | ecosystem: Environmental > Aquatic > Marine > Oceanic ... | reverse complement strand
CTTATTGTGTTCAAAGTAGCTGATCATTTTAGTTTTAATATTATAGTTAGATAATAATATTCTGGACCTTCGCGTATCTTCAGCAGCTATAATATCAACAGTTTTTAATACTTCTACAGCTCTATACGTAATATCAGATAAATTACCTATCGGAGTTGAGACTATATAGAGTGTGCCCAGACTAGTTATCAATTTTTATTTTATTCAAAGATTTTCTTATTGCACTGATCCCTAAATCAATCTCTTCAATTTTAATATTAAGATGCGGCCTAAATCTAATTGATCTCTCGCCTGAACCGAGTACAATAACCTTATTATCCATCAACACCGAGGCTAATTCATCTCTAGATTTTGAGCTAGGAAGATCAAACGCACAGAACAGGCCTTTACCTCTTGAGTTCGAGACCAGTTCAGGATAATCATTTTGAAGTTTCATCAGCTGCTCAAGAAGATATTTACCACTTTCACTAGCTCTATTTACAAGATTCTCTTGCTCAATAATCTCAAGGTAAATGGTAAACCTGACCATATCAACCAAATTACCGCCCCATGTAGAGTTTATCCTGCTTGATTCATGAAAAACATTGCGCTTTACCTCGTCTATTCGGCCACCAGCAAAAATGCCACAGCACTGCGTTTTTTTTCCAAAACTAATTATATCTGGTCTTGCTCCTTCAGCGAAGTGTTGATGGGCCCACATTTTGCCAGTAATGCCAGCGCCAGACTGGACCTCATCATATATTAGTAGAATGTCATTTTCTAGACAAATCTCTTTTACGTTAACTAAAAACTCTGATCGAAAATGATTATCCCCGCCTTCGCCTTGTATTGGCTCAATAATCATAGAGGCGATATCATTCGGATTATCTAGTATTGCGTTTTTAATTTCCTCTATTGAGGTCTCCTCTCTTTGTATTACCCTTTTAAGATTATTCTCATCTAGCGGAAACTCAATATGCGGCGTTGATACTCTAGGCCAGTTAAACTTAGGAAAATATTTTACTTTTCTTGGATCTGGAGAGTCTGTCAGAGAGAGTGTGTACCCCGATCTACCATGAAAACATTTTTCGAAGTGCAGCACCTGAGAGCCGACCTCACCATTGCCCTTTTCAATGTTCTTCTTTACTTTCCAGTCAAAAGCTGTTTTTAGTGCATTCTCCACTGCCAATGTACCGCCTGAAACATAAAAGGAATATGGCAAGTAATCAGGTTGCGCAACTCTGCACATGGTCTCAACAAACTCCGCCATCGCGATAGAATATATATCTGAGTTAGTAGGCTTGTTTATAGCGCTAGCCATCAACCTGTCTTTATTCTCTAATACATAAGGATGATTATACCCTACTGATAATGAAGCAAACATAGAAAATAAGTCTAAATATTTATCTCCAGTTTTTCCGTCTACTAGCCAGCTACCGTGACTTTTATCTAAATCAATAACTGGCGACATCCCGTCTGCGAGCATATGTTTACCGATAATTTTATGTACGTCTGAATACTTCATATTAGTCTTTGATATTAAACTCAATTCCTTGGGCAAGAGGAAGATCAGAGCCCCAGTTTATCGTATTGGTCTGCCTTCGCATGTATTGTTTCCATGAGTCCGATCCAGACTCTCTACCTCCGCCAGTTTCTTTTTCACCACCAAAGGCTCCACCTATCTCGGCACCTGAAGTTCCAATGTTTATGTTGGCGATGCCACAGTCACTACCAACAGAGGATAAAAAAGTTTCAGCGTTCTTAATATTTAGAGTAAACATTGCCGAAGACAAGCCCTGAGGAACATCATTGTGCATTCTAATAGCCTCAGATAATTCTTTGTATTTCATTATATACAAAATAGGCGTAAAAGTTTCCTCCTGAACAATATCCCAATGATTTTCTGCCTCTATAATTACTGGTTCAACGTGTGTTCCTTTCTCAGAAACCTCATTACCTCCATAGTGTAACTTACCACCATTCTCTATCGCTCTATCAATAGCGGAAAAATGATCCTTGACAGCATTCTCATTAACCAATGGTCCCATGAGTATACCATCATTCAATGGATCTCCAATGCTAACCTGTTTATAGGCAGAAATAACTTTGTCTAGTAAACCATCAAATATATTTTCATGTACTAAAACTCTACGGGTACTAGTACACCTCTGACCTGCAGTGCCAACAGCGCCAAAGACGATTGCTGGGACCACCATTTCCATATCCGCTGTTTCATCTACAATGATGCAATTATTACCACCTAATTCTAAAATTGTTTTTCCAAACCTAGATGAAACAACCTCATTTACATGTTTTCCCATTCTTGTAGAACCTGTAAACGATATTAAGGGGACTTGGTTATCTTGAATTAATGTTTCGCCAATAGTTGATCCTCCGCCAATGACTAGGCTAAATATACCTGGCACATCATTCGCCTTTAAAACCTCATTGCAAATATGCTGCACAGCTATGGCACATAGCGGAGTCTGGGAAGATGGCTTCCATATAGTTGTGTTTCCGCATATTGCAGCTATAAAAGCATTCCAGCTCCATACCGCGACAGGGAAATTAAAAGCACTTATTACACCAACAGGCCCTATTGGATGCCACTGCTCATACATCCTATGCTGAGGCCTTTCGGAGTGCATTGTCTTTCCATAGAGCATTCTTGACTGACCAACAGCAAAATCTGCAATATCAATCATTTCCTGGACTTCCCCGTCACCTTCTTGTTTAATCTTCCCCATTTCAAGGGAAACTATACTACCTAATTGGTCCTTATAGTCTCTTAATGCGTTACCCATTTCTCTAACCAGGTCACCACGAACAGGTGATGGCACTCTGCGCCACTCATGAAAAGCATCTATTGATTTTTTTATAATAATATCATACTCATCTACAGTGGCCTCATAAACTGAAGCTATCTTTTCACCATTCGATGGGTTATAGGATTCAATTATTTTTGTATTAGTCTTTTCTATCCAGCCATCAGGCCCATAGCAGGAACCAAAATTATTTTTCTTTATACTTAAACTATTTAATAAATCATTCATAACTAAATTACCTTATTATAGTGATGCTACTACCAATTTCACAGCGTCCGAAAGTTGATCAATCTGCTCACTAGTGATCGTAAGTGCTGGGGCCAGCCTTACTGTTGTATGGTGCGTTTCTTTTGCATAGACACCATGATCTAAGAGTCCTACTGAGACTTTGTGACCATCTAACCTATCTTCGTCAAACATTTCAAATGCTGTTAACAATCCTTTACCCCTTACTTCCATTATTTTATCTGGATATTGTTCTTTTATCTGGTGAAGGTTTTGCATCAATTGATGACCTCGAATTTTTGCACATTCAGCTAGATTAGCATCAACCATAACCTTGATAGCATACGTTCCTACTACAGATGCAAGAGGATACCCGCCAAAGGTTGAACCCTCTGACCCTGGGGTTAATACGCTTAATACATCATCCCTACCGGCTACAAAAGAAACAGGTAGTATGCCACCGCCGGCAGCCTTCCCGCAGCCCATAATATCTGGCTTAACACCAAATAACTGGTGAGCAAAATTCTCTCCCGTACGACCAAATCCTGTCTGAACCTCATCCATAGAAAGAAGAATATTATATTTCTTACATAGGCTGGAGACCCTAGAAAAATAATCATCATCAGGCACAATGACGCCTGCCTCGCCTTGTATTGGCTCAACCATAAATGCTGCTATATGGTCACCCTTTTCTTCAAACAATCTTCCTAAAGCGTCAACATCATTGTATGGTACCAGCTCTATACCTGGAACAAATGGACCAAAGTTTTCTTTAGACTCAGGATCATCTGAAAAAGATACTGCCGCAAGTGACCTACCATGGAAATTTCCTTTTGCGCCTACAATAATTGCTTTCCCAGCCGGTATGCCTTTTACCTCATATCCCCACCTTCTACAAATTTTAAACGATAGTTCCCAAGACTCTACGCCCGCAACTTTAGGAATCACCCTATCCATCTCAGTAATAGCGGTCGCGGATAATAAAAAGGCACTCATGTATTTATGGCGTATTGACCTAGGAACAGTGGGTAATTTTTCCTTATCTAAGTGTCGAATAACCGCATCGACAATAGTCTGATTTAACTGTCCCTGGTTTACCGCTGAATAGCAACATAGACCATCTAGAATTTCAGATTCAATATATTTATTAATGTCATCAGGGTCTGGTTTTCTGGCTATTAAAGTTGAGGAGTCTTTTACTTTTGAAATAACAACGTTTTCAAGGGGAGCATAATTTTGACCACCTTTTTCCTTTTCAATTTTCTCGTGTTCTGATGGTGATAGGTCACCAATACGTATACCATTAATAGTTAAATCATCACCATAACCATTAATTAATAATTCAGACATATTATACTCGTAGCTATTTTGTATATGATATTGATAGGCGGAAAGTTATCAATAATGTATCTATTCCTCTTCGAGAATGGAATCTTGATCATCTATTGACGAATGATTGCCTTTATTTTTATCCTGATAGGCAGCATATCCCAAGAACCCTGTAACGGCAAATATGACCCAAAACGTCGCATAGTTATAATCGCTACTAGAAAATTTAATTAGATCACTGAATCTACCGATGAGTAGAGAAATACGGCCCATTACCGCAAAACCAAAGGATGCACCAAAACTTATCATTAAAAAATTGATACCAATCTTTGTAGCCGTTCCCAGTGCCCCTTTATGTTCTTTTGAAAAATAAAAATACAGTAGGCCACAAATAGTGCCAGTAAGAATAATTATATTATTAAGAATGGAAGGTGATGATAGACTAAAAACTGGAAGGCTAAAATCAAATATATTGACAGCAGTTCCTTTTATCTGTCCGATTACATTTGAGCTTAGATAGCCATAGGCTCTTAAACCGGCAGCCATTCCAACAATATATGCAATGCCCCAACGCGCCATCCAGCTTAGGCTGGGCACAAGACTTAATAGCATCATAATTCCAAGAGCTAGTGGTAATAGGTATATAAGATGCTGGTCATGACCTTTATCAATTCCGCCATCAGGGAAAATTGAGCTGGAAAAGAAGCTTAATACGTTATAGATCGAATACATGATCGTATCTGGATCATAATGTTTAGCCGGAAACAGTCGGCCGAATAAGTTTGGCTGGAGTTGAGTCCAAAACCCAAGTGATAATAAATAGCCCGCAGAAATTCCAACAAATAAATGTTCAGCCATCTTATAGAACGGATTATCCTTATATAAATAGGAGAAAATTCCTATCGTAAGAAAAGCCGCTACCCAGCCCCCTAGTATTGAAGAAAATTCCATATTAATACTTTCTTGACCTCTTACGCTCAATGAAATATGCAGCGTTCCCGAGAACGATGAACAATACAATCACAAGATGAGCCACTGACTGCGCATCCATCCCACTGGTTGCGGATCCTTTTTTCCCTATTAATGATTCGTATTCGGCAGCGCCCGGCATGCCAGCAAGCACACCTACCATCTGGCCTGATTGGACATAGGGCATGACCTCATTTACCTGAATAGAGGTAACGCCTGAACTCATTGGAACTCCGGTTGGGTCTGCAGCATATTGTACCCACTCAATTGTCCCAGGATATCCAGCAGAAACACTAAATAGAAAAACAAAATCTTCAAAGTTTGTTATACCATCCATCATTGGTATTTCATCAACCTTTGTCTGTCTAGAATCAACAGAATATAGTTTTCGTATATTGCTGACTATTCCCTTAACCACGGCCTCACCCCCAGGCCTGTAACCAAGTAGAACATAATCCTCACCATATTTCTTACCAAACTCATCCTCAGCGACCTGACTTAAGGCATCCTGCGCCATGAACTGACCATCCGGCCATAAACAGGTAACATACACCTTCTGATCGTTACGAAATAAATGCCTAAGCATACTTATTGTCATTGGATGATTTTCTGGTTTAGTACTAGGGCTATATTCAATCGACAACAAAACTCTAGAACCCTTTGGCAACGATTCGATTGCATCATATACGTCTTTAGATGTGTCCGTGGCCCTGATTGGCATACCAATTGGTACCATAAGAGGGACAACGACAACGACAGCGATAATTATAAATATCCAGCGCCTGTCAATACTACCTATTTTTAATAATATATCTTCTATTCGGCTCACTTTATTCTCCTATATAAGATCTCTCAATTCCAAGGATATATCGAATAGAGGTCGCAAAAATTCCCAGTCCTATGCCAATCATAATAGCTCGCGCGCCGGCGACATTAGGATAATAATATATCCACTCCTGAATAGAGGGCAGATAAAATATTCCTGGCTGATCAATCGGCCAACCTGTCATGATTCCACCGATAGTTACTAGAGATACACCTACCGCAACAAAGATGAATGTTGTTCTAAGATCTTTTTTCCAATTGTTCACATAAATACCGCCACAAAGCACTAGCAAGTACATCACAAACCAAGATGATATCACGCCACCAATAGGAACTCTGCCTACCATAATAATTATTCCAGACACAAGCAATAAGGTTGCCTCAAAATTTCGTATTCTGAATGCTCGATATGAGGCTGATGCTACAAAAAATGCTAGCAATGAAAACATTGTCGCTGACATGGGTGAAAAAACATAATCAAACATCCATTTAAATAGCGTACCATCAGAGGTCACGTGGGCGCCCCACTGGGCTACTGAATCGTCAACACCTTTAATAAAAAATCCTGCGGTAATAGAAAAGATGAAACCAAACACGGCAACTAAGCTATAGCCCCAGCCAGGTCTCTGATATAATACCTTTTGCACCTGAAGCTTGATCAGGTTTAAGGCTCCTAATATAATCGCAAAGCTAGCTAATATATCATACCACTGTGTTGCATCATCGCCCACAAATTCTTTAACATCTGGCTGATCAATAAACCAACCGAATAATGTTATTGAGCCGATCATGGTTACAATAAGTATAGGTATATGTCTTTTCCAAAGCATAATTATTTAGGGCTACCTTATTGTTAAAAACTCAGTTATGTCGAACCCGATGCCAGTTGATTCAAACAGAATCATCATTAGAGTAGAAAAAATTATAGAACCGATAACAGCTAACTTAATCATATCTTGTCCCCTGACACCTCCAACAAGCTCAGGTTTTTGACTTAAATATGCACTTGCTGCAAAAAATTCTTCGCCAATTAGTGTATAATCACATGCTGTAACAAAAAAGGGGATCTGAGCCTGGGACGCAGTACCCGCAATCTGAATGGCACCTATGGAGTTCCCTGTTTCTGCTAGAATCAGAGACTCTGCATAAAATTTCCCCATATATAAACAAGCTGCTGGTTTTTCCCGGACCATTATACCGTTAACTCCCGCGGCATAGGCAAACTGATCATCTGTCAGATAGTGGACCATATCCTCGTTGAACATATCGGGCCTGCCTTCAACCGTATAGGACTCTCTACATGCCTCACGAGCAGCTTTCATAACAATAGACCTTGCTACTGGCACATTCAAACTGGTTTCATACCTAGCTGTCATTTTCGCAACATGTCCTAATACAACGACTCCGGCAACAGTCTCTACCTGGTCCATATCCTGAATACCAGGAACATATAAAATTGGCCTGCCCATTTCAGTAGACCTACCAACGGCTTCCTCGACTGCTTTTAACCCAGGTATAGGCCTAAGATATATCTCTCCACCTCGTTCAGCATATCTAATATTATATATTAACGTACCACCTAGAATAAGAATTGAAAAAAACATCACAATCCTTTCGGTGATAAAAAATGGGTGGCCACCAAACCAGTAAATAATAAATGCCAGTGAAATCAACGCAACAACCTGCCAGAATTGCTTATCCCTCACTTATTTCTCTCCTTCTCATCCTCTGAATCTAACAATTCGAGACGCTCAATTTCATCTAATAATATAGACAATGTGGTTTTATTGTTTAACAGCTCGGAAGCTCGATAATAGCCGTCGGACTGAACGAAACCAGTAATAATTGGCCCCATAAACACCATCGCATGACTACCAAGCGATGAGAATGGTCTCATCATTTCTAAAAAAAATACACACGGAGTAACGAAGCCTGAACTATGGATTTTTTTTGCTAGTCTATTAATAAAGTTTATATCGCTCTCTGATAATACTTCATTAGGTTCTATTTTAGTCAAGGTAACCAAGTTAGTCGGTTTCTACGACTTCTAGATTTGACCGTGGTATCTCAAATTGACTCCCATCAATATCAATAATTGCTACCCTGACCATGGTCTCTGAGTCCATCTTTCTCAGTTCTGATGGTAGCTCTTTCACCATTCCGATTTTTCCAAAATTAGGAGAACGAATCACTCTCACTAAACTACCAACCACTATACCAAGAGTTTCTTTAGTGTCATCGCTGGAAGTAGTGGAATCATTAATAGGAATAATTATCTCTGGCCTGATGACACCTGCTCGAATCTGAGTTGCGCCATTAACAGATGCTAGCTTACCATTATGACTGTTCAACAAATCAAATGTCTGTTGACCCATTTGAATTTTACCATAACCCTCTGTAACAATTAGGGATGTGACAATATCTTCAGATCCGGTAATTGCAACACCGAGTGTATAACCTAATATTTCTTCTAGATCATAATAATTAAAACCACCTACGACAATTCCCTCAACCTTACACTCAATAGCTTTTTTATATGCGTCAAGACTGATAAAGCTTCCACCAATAATTATTTTTCCTTTTGCTTCATCAGTGATCATATCCTTCGTTATTTCAGTCTCTCTGCTGTCTACTATTGTTTTTATCTTGCCTCTACTTTCTCCACCTATTCCAAAAATGCCCTGAATGAAAACACCATTTGTCTTAATTACCACACCTTCCTCAGAGATAACATCATTTATTTTACCCTCAATATACGCGTCTACCTCAACCGGAATCGGGGACTCTCTTAATACAACTTGTCCTGTTACATCAGATATCGACTCAATAGTACCATCTACAGGTGATAAAACACTTGACTTAAAGAATCCAAACAGACCCTTTGTCTCAGCCATTAAATCATCTATTTGAATTGACTCGCCAGTATTCTTAATCATATAATTTTTAATATCGCTCGCATCAACATTTAATAGATTAGCAACATTAATCATCTGTACATTTCCCGGAAGATCTGTATTCGCAACAATATCATCCGGGCTCACCACATCACCTACCTTTGATGCGACATTTCCTTTTAAAGGCAAACGACGCTCTTTTAAAATTTCAGTGTTCTTTAATACTTTTAGTCCGGGTGTGTATGTATGTGCCACTTTAAACCTCTAACCTAGGATATTCCTTAAGCGCACTGGACCAATTTTTTAAATCGGATATTCTCTCACTAGGTTCATGACTTAATTTTAGTGGTCTTCCTCTACCATCAAAAATAATGCCCACCTGTCCACCATGCACTTTTGTTTGAATAGTCTCACTAACACCAGCACCAACGTCAACACCCTTTGAAGGTGACAGAGTAATATTTACTTCCTCATAATCAGCATCGACCAATGCCAACTGTCCATGGTCTAAACTAATTTCCTTTTTCTCACCATTACTAAACTCTAATACAGCTTTTAAAATTTCTTTTTTCCCTGCAAAAGCACCTACCGGAGCTATACAGGTACCCAGCCTTATAAGACAGTCTTTTTCAAACACCTCCAAAGCAGCTGTACGCGCTTGCTCAGAAAGATCCTTTTTCTCAATATTAGCCATAACACCTAGCTGAGGCATCATAAAAATTGAGTCAACAGCTAAAGCGGTTATGCCTTCTGGAAGAAAACTATCGATCAGCATCTTTGCCGACTGCTGCCTTCTAGGAGCGTGAGACAGTACTCCACCAGATCCAACAATAAGATCTAGCTCCATCATATTGACCAACGACTGCCCAGAGTCAGTTTGTTCAAAAGCATCAGAAATCGTTCTCTCTTTCTGAACCCCCTTCAGATTAACCGCAAATTCTTTATGCTGTATAAAAGATAGTCTAAGCGCTTCACGCGCAATTGCCTGCTCGATCACCAATTCTTCAAGGCTCTGGGGCACGGTAGTAGGACGGATCATCTTATTTCCGATACGGTTTGTTAGTTCTTTTTCATCAATATCAAAAGGTACCCACCTAAGTACATTCGGCAATCCAGATTCTGCTAGCACATTACAAATTGAATAGCTCATACCAAGATTTGCGCTCACGGTCCGGTTAAACTGTTCTTGAAACACCGAAAAAATATCTGTGGTTGCCCCACCAATATCTACACCTACAACAGAAATACTCTCTCTTTTAGCAACCATTTCAATCAGGGCACCGACCGCACCCGGGGTTGGCATTATCGGAGCATCTGTCCAACTCATCAGCTTTTTATAGCCAGGAGCCTGCTGCATAACATGTTCCATAAACAGGTCATGAATCTTATCTCTAGAGGGTTTAAGGTTCTCTCGCTCTAAGACAGGTCTTATATTTTCAGTGACATCCAAATCCGTGAGCTCACCAAGAGTTTTATTTATGTCAGGTGTGGCTTTTTTATTACCAGCATAAATTACAGGAAGTTTATAATTTTGCCCAAGTCTTGGCTGGGGATTTGCTGCTGCCAAAATTTCTGCCAGTTCAACAACATGTTTTGTTGTGCCACCATCAATACCCCCAGATAGCAAAATCATATCAGGCCTAAGCTGCCTGATTCTTGTGATTTTCTCATGAGGCTTTCTACCATCATTTGACGCAAGAACATCCATAACAATTGATCCAGCCCCTAATGCGGCTCGCTCAGCACTTTCACCGGTCATCGATTTTACCACACCTGCTACCATCATTTGTAATCCGCCGCCTGCAGAACTGGTTGAAATATAAATATCTACGCCAGCACTATCTTTTTGAGGAGTAATAATATTATCCCCATCAATGAGCTTTCGTCCTGATAGCTCTTCGACCTCCATTGTTGCATTTAACACGCCTCTGGTAACATCTTCGAAGGGTGCTTCAACCGTAGTAGGCGCCTCTCCTCTGTGGCTTAACCGATATTCTCCATCGATATATTCTATCAAAATCGCTTTGGTCGTTGTACTGCCACAGTCAGTGGCTAATATTGATCGTAGTTTCAATTAATTATTCTAGTATTATATGATTAATCAATAAAAATGAGGAGATGAATATAAATCATTGCTGATGAAAAAAGTAGAGAATCAAAACGATCTAAAATTCCACCGTGCGCTCTAAGTAAATCGCCTGAGTCTTTTACGCCGGCATCTCTTTTTAACATTGACTCAGCAAAATCCCCAAGCTGAGAAAATATTCCTGCAATAGAACCAAAAATTACTGCATCAAATAAAACATATCTAATACCTAAAAGACCGAGCCGATAAGAGAAAATAAAGACCAAAACAGAGACTATAAATCCGGATACGGATCCCACCCAACTTTTTTTAGGACTTATTCTTGGGAGAATCTTTTTCTTTCCCCATTTTGTCCCAA
>Ga0208408_1001912_pt1 | contig 11507 bp, 13 predicted proteins | sample ETNtaG_4_FD_185776 | JGI IMG/M metagenome (GOLD analysis project Ga0208408, IMG submission 185776) | Marine microbial and viral communities from oxygen minimum zone, Eastern Pacific Ocean - ETNP201406SV67 (SPAdes) (version 2) | ecosystem: Environmental > Aquatic > Marine > Oceanic ... | reverse complement strand
GGAAGAATTCTTATTCGAATTTTATTGAAACAATGAAGAGTTGTAATAACAATTATTTGTTTAAGATCTTTTCAGGTAGTGCACTGAGAGGGTATGCAATTCTTGGTGAGACTCGTGGCTTTACTTATCTTCAAAGGTTTGGTATTGATAAATCATTTCAAAATCAGGGTTTAGGTAAAGAATTACTCCAATATATTTTATTGTTTGCCGAATCAAAAAATTATAAAAAGATGAAACTAAACACACAAGAAAATAATGAGGCTGCTTTAGGTCTTTATACAAAAAACTCTTTCAGTGTTTCTAAAAGAAAACTAATCATAATGAGTTCTTTTATTCAAAACGAAGTTTAAAGAGTTCATTAATAAACTTAAGTGGCTTATCATAGCAATATGGAAGAAGATAGTTTTGTAGAATCGGTAGATGGTCTAATAAAAACAATAAAAGAACTTATTGTCAGACCTATTCAGCGTTTTACGGGGTTTGCCAGTCTTGGTTTATTGCTTGTTGTTCTTTTATTAACATCTCTGGTTTTTTTATTTATGGGAGTAATTAAAATAATGCAAGGACTTGGTGTGTTGCTTGGAGTTAATCCAACTGGTTTCGCTTTAGCTGCACTAGGTTTAGTTTTTTTATTTTTATCTTTAAACAATTACAGAAAGAAGAGAAATGCATAATTTAGCAATCATTGGTTCAGGTCCTGCTGGTTATACTGCTGGCATTTATGCTTCAAGAGCAAGCTTAGGACCTCTCCTTTTTGAGGGTTTAGAATCTGGTGGTCAGCTTATGTTAACAACAGACGTCGAAAATTATCCTGGTTTTGATTCTGGAATAATGGGACCTGATTTGATGCAGATATTTAAACAACAGGCTGAAAAATTTGGAACTCAAATTAAAACCGAAACAATCAATAAAATAGAAAAAATTGATGGTGGTTTTAGACTTGAAAGCGGAAAAGATACTTATGAATTTAAATCAGTAATTATTTCCTCGGGAGCATCTGCAAAATGGCTTGATATAAAAGGAGAAAAAGAGCTTCAAGGCCACGGGGTTTCCGCTTGTGCTACTTGTGATGGTTTCTTTTTTAAAGAAAAAGAAGTAATTGTAGTGGGTGGTGGAGACTCAGCCATGGAGGAAGCTCTTTTCTTAACAAAATTTGCAACAAAAGTTTATGTTGTGCATAGAAGAGACTCTTTCAGGGCTAGCAAAATTATGCAAGACAGGGTTTTAGATAATGGAAAAATTGAGGTACTTTGGAATAAAGAATTAACTGAAATTCATGGAAATCAAAGTGTAGAATCTGTATCTCTTAATGACACTTCGGATGGTTCTTCTTCAAAGTTAAACATAGATGGAGTATTTATGGCTATTGGACACACACCAAATGTAGCTTTCCTAAATGGTTTGGTCGAGCTAGATGAAAAAGGATATATAAAAACAGGTTTCACTACTGATACCAGTACCTCTGTACCTGGAATCTTTGCAGCTGGAGATGTTGCTGATTCGGTTTACAGGCAAGCAGTAACTGCTGCGGGCACTGGTTGCCAAGCAGCAATTGATGCCGAGAGGTGGCTTGACCATTAGTCTAGAATCTCTCTCTTTTGTAGACGAACTTTCAGAGATTGAATTACAAGATCTTAAAGAAAGGCTAAATTATGTTGGGTACTCCTCAACAGGAGAAAAAGCTGAAATTAAATCTATTCTTTCTTTGTTTCTAGAAGACAGAAGTCTTGAAAACCTTTCAACGAAAGAGGAGCTTTGGATAGAGTTAGTTAATTACGGATACAAGCTTGGAGATAGGATTTTAACAAAAACCAATCCAAACCTTTATGGAGCAGACGTTGAAGAATTGCAAGAACTTTTGTCTAGATTGGGTTTTTATTCAGAACCAATTAATGGAATGTTTACAAATGAAGTTGTTTCTTCTGTAGTTAAGTTTCAAGAAAATAGGGGTCTTGATATAGATGGAACTGTTGGTCTAAATACTGTTGAAGAAATTAGAAAGCTTATAAGACCTGGTTTTGATACTTCACTTAACGAAGCAATTAAAACAATTTCACCTGGTTTTATGACTGGAAGCATTGGCTATTCTGTTTCTTTTAATCTTCCAAATTTTGGAAGCTATAAAGATCAAGTTGCTATTTATGAAAAAACAAAAAATCTCTGTTTAGAAAAGAATATTATTGCTTCTTTTGCCTCTGAGGCAGGTGAAGAAATAGAAGAAGAAAATATTATAAACTACGTAAACAATAAACAACCAGCCCTTTTTGTTTCTTTTAATAACTCTGATGAAAGTTCAATCGAATACTTCAAGGGAAGTTTTTCTGAAAGCATTATTGGAAAAAAGTTAAGCGAATCTATCAAAGATAAGTTTGATATACCTATTGCGGGTAGAGCTTCAAGTCTCTTGAAAAATACAAAATCTGTTTCAATTATATTAAATGGTAATTTTTACCAAATTAATGAAATAGAAAAAATTCTTACTTTTCTTTTAGATAGTTTGAATGAATCCTTATCTAATTAATTCTATTTATAAAAGACCTTAACTCATCTTCTGTTGGAAAATTTAGTGTTACCTTGAATTTATTATTGTTCTTTTTAATATCTGCTTTTGATCCTGTTTTGTCTTCAAAAAAATTTTTATAATATAATAATTCTTCAGAGATGTCTTTGTTGAGAATCGAGATGTTTCTTACTCTTTCTTCTACTTGTCTACTAGATAGTTTTAAATTTAAGATTTCATCAAGAAGTTCATCTTGTTGTTTCTCTTCTAAATTAATTATTGGCTTAACTTGACCCATTGTTACTGATTCTTCTTGAAGTGCTTTATAAACCTTACTACTTAGTTTTGATAATCTAAGTAAGTTAGATACGTATGATCTACTCTTTCCAACTAAATTTGCTATGTCTTTTGTTTCTAAATTATATTCTTCAATAAGCTTTTTATATCCTGCAGCTTCTTCTGTTGTGTTAAGTTGTTTTCTTTGTATGTTTTCAACTAAACCAATTACTGCCGCATCTCTAGAGCTAACATCTTTAATTAAACAAGGGACTGATTTTAATCCAGCTTCTTTTGAAGCTCTTAGTCTTCTTTCTCCCGCAATAAGTCTATATTCTCCCGAACCAACTTCCTGTACTATTAATGGTTGTAAAATTCCATTTTTTATAATTGACTGACTCAATTCTGATAGCTTCTCTTTATCAAAATTCGTACGCGCTTGTGTCTCGCTTTTCTTGATTGAAGATATATTTATTTCTACAGCCTTAAACTCTCTAACATTTGTATCTGTTATTAACGAACTAAGAGATCTTTTCATTTATTCCAACTCTTTCTATTATTTCTTCTGCTAATTTATTAAATTCTATTTTTGCTTTACTTTCATCACTAAAATCTATCACCGTTTTTCCATAAAAAGGGCTGTCTGCAATCTCTGTTAAGTGAGAAATTTTTGTTTTTAATAATCTATCTCCAAGTAAGTATTCTAATTCAGTTAAAAATTCCTGGTAGCTAGACCTTTTTATTTCAACCTGGTTTAATAAAACTCCTAAAAATATAGGATTTATATTGGGTATGTTTTTTAGTGTTGTTTTAGCAAAATTCATGGCTTGGGCAACACCTTCAACGGCTAAGAATTCTGGCTTCGTTGGTATCAAATAATAATCTGATGCAGCAATTCCTTCCTGGACTAAAGAGCTCATCGTTGGTGGAGTGTCTATAAAAACAAAGTCAAAATTATTGAAAAATCCCTTTTGTTTCAATTTCTTAATTTTGGATCCCCCTATAATCTTTTCTTCGTTATATCTAACTATTTCTTTATTTGAAGGAATAATTGAAAGATTTTCATTCAATTTTCCTGGATATACCTCTGTTGTCCCCTCTAATAGTTGAATACTGTTTGTAACTTCATTTGTGTTTTTATCAAAATTTAAATATGTGGAAACATTTCCTTGAGGATCTAGGTCAATAATTAATGTTTTATAAGCTTTTTTTGAGAAGATAGTAGATAAATTAACAACTGTGGTTGTTTTTCCCACTCCTCCTTTTTGACAAATTATTGATATTATTTTCACATACTTGTTATAACATCTATAAAACGATAATCGTTTTTATTAATAAGAAATTTTTCTTGTTTCACGTGAAACTTTTCATTTGTTTTTGGTCTGTTTTTTTCATTGGAAGAAACAAGGTATGTGTTTTTATTTACTGTTTTTTTGATTTCATTTATCAAATTAGAGGTTGATAAGTAGCACCTAAGTGTAAAAACAGCATTTTCTTCCTCGCTTAATAGGTCTATAGCGTTTCTTTCTTCTGCAAAAAGTTGTTGGATTTCTAGTATTTTTATTACCCTATCTAATTCAAATATTCTACTTTTTTTATTATCAATTAAGATTACTTTTTTTTGGCTTGCAATAGCTAATGGTATTCCTGGAATTCCCCCTCCTGTGCCAATATCAAAAATATTGTTCTTTTTTAGACCCAAGTCTTCAACTATTTTATAAAAATATAATGAATGAACTATGAACTCGTCCCAAATATATTGATCTTTTTTTGGACTAATTAAACCTGTTTTTATACCGGTAGTAGAAAGCCACTCATGATATTTAACAAGTTTTTCCTTGTTTTTCTCTAAGTATTGTTCTCCCCATTCTGGAATTTGGGGATTATAGGTCATTCTTCTTCTTGTTCGCTTGGTGCGAATACAACAGACCTATAAGGTTCTCTTCCTTCGGAATATGAATTTATACCGCTTATTTCAGAAACAGCGTCGTGAAGTGTTTTTCTGTCAACTGAATTCATTGGTTCTAACATAACCTCTTGTTTATCCTCTAGAATTTGTTTTGTTAGTCTTTCTGCATAAATTGTTAAGGCTTCTTTTCTTTTAAGTGCATAATCCGCAACGTCTAACCTGAGCCTTGTTCCAGCACCTGTTTTTCTTTGAATAACCGTTCTTGTAAGCTCGTGTAAAGAACGAATTATGTTTCCTTTTTCACCAACAAGTGCTTCTGTTTGTTCTCCGGTAACTTTGACAAGAAGGTTTCTGTCTTCTGTTTCTCCCTCTACTCCTCCTTCTAGACCAAAAGATTTAATAAGTCCCTCTAGAAAGGAAATCGAAACCTCTAGTTGTTTTTTTGGATCAGCTTCAACCCTTGGTCTTTTTGGTTCAAATTTTTCTCTTCTGTTTCTTGGTCTGTCGTTTCTGTTTCTCTGTTTATAATTTCTTCCATTTTTATTTTTAAAACCACTTCTAACTGAAATTCTAACCAGAGCCTTTGTTCCTCCGACACCAAAAACCCCTCCTTCGGGCTCTCTTAATATACTTATGTCTGCTTCGGTTGCATCATCAAGTTCTAATTCTTTTAAGCCTGCTTTTATTGCGTCATCAATGGTTTTTGCTTCAACTTCTACCCATTTATTAGACATTATTTTCTCCTTCTTTTTTTTCTTTTTTTACGAGAATCTTTGTTAACCGGGCCTTCGTTGTTTTCTTCATTTTCCTGATCTTTATCTTTGTTTTTCTCGTTTTCTTTACTGTTTTTGTCAGACTTGGCTCCCTCAAGCTTAACTATTAATGCTTGCTGTCCAATTCTGAAAATATTTCCTGTTAAAAAGTAAACAACCAAACCCGACGGAAGGGTCCAAGATATGAAACCAAAAAATAATGGCATAACCTTTCCTATCATTTGCATTTGTTGTTGTTGTTGGTTGTTGGACTTTCCTTGTTTCTTAGTTAGTTGATTTTGCTGTATTAAAGCTGTACCCACTACCAAAAGTATTAGAACAATATATGGGATCCTGTCAATCCATGTGTTTATTGTGGATGCGGGAATTTGTAAATCCATATTAAAGAACAAAACGCTTGAATGATCTCCAAGTCGTGAATAAAGACTTGCTTCTTTTGGTATGAATAAAAGTGGCTCCCTTAAAACCCTAAAAAGAGCGAACCAAATAGGCATTTGAACTATTAGTGGAACAACACAACCTAGTGGGTTTATTCCTTTTTCCTTATAAAGCTCTGCAATTTGTTTATTTAACTCTTCTTTATCATCTTTGTATTGTTTTTGTACTTTTTTTATATCTGCTTGGGCGTCTTGCATTCTCTTTGTAGACCTTGTTTGTCTAAGGGTTAGAGGGAAAATTATAATATTAATTATTACCGTCAATATAACTATTGAGGTTCCGTAGGAAGTTACAAAATCATAAATATAGGAAAGTAAAAAACCTATAGCTAAAGCGAATGGTTCAATTATTGCCAATTTTTACCAATTTTTCTATATATAGGATTACAGATATATATTCTCCTAAACACGGTGGGGAGAGCTTTCATAAAACCTTTTTCATTTATTTCTTTACTTATAACAAAAGAACAGGTTGGGTAATACATGCAATTCCCATGTCCAAACCCAAAAAAACCAAGTATGGATCTAAATATTAAAAATATTAAACTTGTAATCTTCACTTTTTATTTTAGTTTTGGGTGTGATGCAATAATTTTATTTAATTCTTTATATTTAAGTTTTGTTCCTTTTTTTGTTCCAATAATATAAATATCAAAAATTTTTTTTGCTTCTAATCCTCTAACTACCTCTTTAATCTTTCTTCTAAACTTGTTTCGCTTAACTGCATTTGCTTCTGATTTAGGAATACTTATTCCTAGCCTCGATAGCTTTTCACCACTATCTTCTATATAAACTCTTAAACCTTGTTCAGTTAAACAATTTTCTTCTTTTTTCAGGTCAAAAAAATGTTTGCTATTTTTAAAAGTAGTAAACTTTACCAACTAATTATGCAGATAGAACTTTGCGACCTTTGCTTCTTCGTCTTTTTAGGATCTGGCGTCCTGCTCTGGTGCGCATTCTTGTTCTAAAACCGTGTTTTCTGCTTCTTTTTCTATTACTAGGTTGATAAGTTCTCTTCATTTTTTACCTGTTTAATCACAATAAATGAAATAATTAATTAAACAAAGTAAATAAATATTTTATTTTAGTGTTCGGGAAAAACAACTTAGCTTCGCGAAAATTATATTAACTAGCTTTTGTAATCTATTTTTTTTAACGCTGTTTTTCTTGGATCTTTTAGAAAAAAGCTAAGTAAGTTGGGCTTTTTTTTAAATGTTATGATTTGTTTTTTTACTTAGTTTGTTTTTAGCACTCTATGTTTATTTAAAAGAATAAATTAAATTACTATAAGCATGAATCAAAAACTTATAGATTTTAAAGAGAAGATATTAAAAGAACCTCTATCAAAGACTGATAAATATTGGTTGGAACAGGTTGATTTTCGCACAAACCAAGAAAATGAGCTTAATATATTTGTAAATTCTGATTTTGTAAAAAACTCAATTGAAAAAAAACTTTATAAGAAAATTAAAAGTGTCTACAAAGACGTTTCGGGTTCTGAAGATTGTATTTTTATTTTAGACAAAAAGCTTAAAAAAGAAAATACCCTCGACACTTCTTCGTTTGTTGATGTTAAGGAAAAGAATGTTGAGGAGAAGCTAATCAAAGAAAAGGTTTTGGCAGATCTTTCTGTTTTTGAAGATCTTTTAGTTGGTGTTTCTAACAACCTAGCTGTGACTGCAGCAAAAAACGTTGTTTTAGACCCGGGCCAAAGGTTTAATCCTCTTTTTATTCATGGTGAGCCGGGTGTTGGTAAAACCCACCTTCTAAAAACAATGGAGCAATCCTCTCTTTCCTCTTACTATATTGATTCTGAGTCTTTTTTAGAGTCCTACGTAAGCGGAATAAAGAATCAGGACATTGATTTGTTTAAAAATAGAATTAGATCTGTGGACATTCTTTTAATTGACGACATTCAGTTTTTTATTGGTAAAAAGGGTGTGTCTGAAGAGCTTTTTCATACGATAAATTATTTTTTAAACAATGAAAAAGCGGTCGTTCTCGTTTCTGATCAAAAACCGCAAAACCTTTTAGGCTTTCCAGAAAGGCTTGTCTCAAGAATTTTGAATGGTTTGGTTACAGACATAGGTAAACCAGACCAGAAAATGTTTGAAGAAATGTTAAACATTAAAAACGAGAGTTTTCAGGGAGTTTTGTTGGCAAAAAATGAGCTTTTAGATCTTATTGGGGTTGAAATCAACAGCTTCAGAGACATAAACGGAATAATTAATAATCTGGTTATAAACAAACAAACTGGTGTTGGTAATTCTGACTATATCAAAAACCTCCTTGGCAGCTCTAAAAACAACTCTCTTGCTTATTTAACTCCTGAGTTTGTTTTAGATTATGTTTCAGAGGTTTACCAGATAGATAAAAAACTAATTGTTTCCAAAAACAGAAGCTCGCGTGTTGCTGAGGCCAGAAACCTTTGTGTTGCTTTAACAAGAAAACACACCGACCTTTCTCTTGTTCAAATCGGTCTTTTTCTGGGTGGCCGGTCTCATTCAACAATTTTATCCTGTTTGAAAAGATCTTCTAACTCAACTTTGTTGTTGAAAGAAATGAACATTTTTGACAATAAAATAAACTTGGTCGGCGCGTCTTAGTTGGTGGTTTTTTATGTTTAAAGTTTTGAACATCTTTTTCTATTTAAAAGAGTTGTTTCTCTCTGTTTTAAACATTATCAACAGCTTTATTATTATTAAATATATAAGGAACTAAATTGAAATTCAAAATAAAAACAAAAGACCTTAAAGAAGCTGTTTCAGCCGTTTCTAGGGTTGTAGATCCAAGATCTGTTACTCCGTCCTTGCAGGGCTTATATCTTAAAACAAAAGAAGATGCCCTTGAGGTTGTTGGTTCAGACTTGGACGTTGTTTTAAAAGCAAGGACTAAAGCAACAACAGAGGTAGAGGGAGAAACCCTTGTAAACGCAAGAGTTTTATCAGAGATTGTACGAAAACTACCGACAGGCGAAGCCACCTTTTCAGACGTTGGTTCAGAACTAAAGGTGGAGATCAAGAAGATGGACTTCCAACTAAGAAAACTAGATGAAAAAACATACCCAGAAGCGCTGCTTGAAGAAAATAAAAACGAAAACACAGAAGAAGTAGAAACCTTGGAACTGTTTGAATCAATAAAAAAAGTAGGAATAGCAAGCTCTCCAGAAGGGGGAAGACCCCTGTTAACAGGTATTTACTTCAACAACAAAAATAAAAAAACAGAACTAGTTGCAACAGACAGCTACAGGTTGGCGACACACAGTCTCTCAGAAATACCCCTACAAGATATAGGTACTATTTCTTATAGAGCACTAAATGAAACAATAAGGGTTTTTGAAAACGGAGAAGACGCCATAAAGATAAGTTCAAACGAAAGAGAACTGCATTTTTATAACAAAAAGTTTTCAGCATCGTTAAGAAAACTCGAAGGCTCCTTTCCAGAATATGAAAATCTTTTTCCAAAAGAAACATTGTTTTCAATAGAAGTTAAAAAAAGAGAAATTCTAGAGTCTCTTGACAGAGCCACCGTTGTTGCTGAAGGCTTTATTCCGGTCAAGCTTGTCTTAGAAAACAACGAGACTCTTAAAATAACAACAGTTAATAAAGATATCGGAGGTGGAAACGAAGAGGTTTCTATAAAAACCCTCGGAGTTGACCTGGATGATCTTTCTGGTTTTGAGATGTCGTTTAACCCAAACTATTTCATGCAAGGAATAGAGGTTTTGGACGGAGATACGGTTTACATAAGATTTTCTGGAAACGAAAAACCCGTTGTTATTCAAGGAGAAGTCGAAGACTACAAGTATTTATTAATGCCTGTAAGAACAAACCAGTGAGAAACACAGAACCTGAAAAAATTAATGTAGAAAAGAACTCTCTAGGGATAGATTTTTCTAAATCAAAAAAAATAAAGAGCTATTTTGATAAAAATAAATTTTTATGGTCAAACGACACTACACCAGGCCCTGTTGTTGGAACCACCGCAACCTTATATACAACATCAAAAAGAGCAATGGACACAATTAAGCTTGAAGAACAAGCAATACTGATTGATATTGAAAAAAAAACAAAAATAAAGCTTAATACGCTTGACGTTCAAATCCAAAATAACCAACAATAACAACGGATTTCAGCTAAAATAAGAGTTCAGCCAGGGCTGTAAAAACAAAAAAAAGAAACGTATCTTAGGAGATCCGTGCCAAAAAAAGATTCAAAAAATTACGATTCCAAAGACATAAAGGTCTTAGAGGGACTTGAAGCAGTACGAAAAAGACCTGCTATGTACATAGGCTCAACAGGACCTAATGGTTTACATCACCTAGTTTGGGAGGTGGTGGACAACTCTGTTGACGAAGCAATGGCAGGTCGATGTAATTCAATTGAGGTTCGTCTTGAAAAGAATGGATCAGTTACTGTTACCGATAACGGAAGCGGCATACCAGTAAAGCCGAGACCAAAAACGAAAGAATCTGCACTTACTACCGTCTTAACAACACTACATGCCGGAGGAAAGTTTGAATCTGAAGCATATAGTGTTAGCGGAGGACTTCATGGTGTTGGAATCTCAGTTGTTAATGCACTTTCAGTTTATGTTAAAGCTGAAGTCCAAAGAGATGGTTTTGTTTGGAATCAAAATTTTGATTTAGGCAAGCCAGTTTCAAAAATTAAAAAAGGAAAAGCGACAAAAAAGACAGGTACAAAAATTAACTTTTTAGCAGACCCAAAAATATTTGAAGAAACACAAACTTTTGAATACAACGTTGTATCAGAAAGACTAAGACAAACAGCGTTTTTAAACAAAGGCTTAAAAATTGTTTTAGTAGACAACAGGGTGAAACCAGCAACAAAAGATAAATTCTTATATAAAGGGGGCCTAATAGATTTTGTTGACTATTTAAATGACGGATACGAAGTTCTTCATGAAAAAACAATATCATTTTCAGACGAAAGCAAAGACTCAGAAATAGAGGTTGCGCTTCAGTGGAAAAACGAAGATGATGTAAATATTAAAAGTTTTGCAAACAACATACACACACTGGAAGGAGGAACCCACGAAGAAGGCCTCAGAACAGCAATCACGAAAGCGATTAATGATTTTGCCAAATCAAGAAGCCTTCATTCCGACATTTCACTAACAGGCGATGATATTAGAGAGGGAATAACCGGAGTAATTTCTGTCAGAGTAAAAGAACCACAATTTGAAGGACAAACAAAAACCAAGCTTGGTAATACAGAAATGAAGTCAAAAGTACAAGTTTTAGTTAATAAAGAGTTACCAAAATGGCTATCAAAAAACACAAAAGAAGGAAGAGCCATTGTAGAAAGATGTGCTGTTGCAGCAAAAGCAAGAATGAGTGCTAAAAAGGCAAGAGAGCTTACAAAAAGAAAAAGTATTTTAGAAACTTCGGGCCTTCCCGGTAAGCTTGCCGACTGTTCTTCTACAGACCCAAGTGAAAGCGAGCTTTTAATTGTTGAGGGAGACTCAGCTGCAGGACCAGCAAAACAAGCACGAGAATCTAGAACCCAAGCAGTTTTACCAATACGTGGAAAGATTATTAATGTACAAAAAGTTACAGAAAACAGGGCATTGCAAAACACAGAAATAAGTTC
>Ga0208408_1001910_pt1 | contig 11511 bp, 13 predicted proteins | sample ETNtaG_4_FD_185776 | JGI IMG/M metagenome (GOLD analysis project Ga0208408, IMG submission 185776) | Marine microbial and viral communities from oxygen minimum zone, Eastern Pacific Ocean - ETNP201406SV67 (SPAdes) (version 2) | ecosystem: Environmental > Aquatic > Marine > Oceanic ... | reverse complement strand
GTTTTTAATTGAAAAAAAATATACTAGCCAAAAAAAAATAATTGCTTTCGGGGGTAGTGCGGGAGGATTGCTTATCGGAAATATAATCAATCAGGTTCCCGAATTATTCCTGGGCGCTATTATGACTGTGCCATTTGTAGATAATTTGACAACTAATATGGATCATTCTCTTCCCTTATCAAAAGGTGAACTCTTAGAATTTGGTGACGGAAAAAATAATAAAGAGCATTTTGAATACATTTATAGCTATTCACCCTACTTGCAAATTACTAAAAAAGAATACCCGCATATTTTAATTACGACCTCATTAGCAGATTCGAGGGTCTTGTTTGATGAGCCAACCAAATATTGTGCAAAGTTGAGAGATTACAAAACCGATAATAATTTACTTCTTCTCAAGTGTGAAATGGAAGCTGGCCATGGAGGAAGAAGTGGAAGAAAAGCGGTGATAGAGGAAACGGCTTTTGATTATGCCTTCACTTTAAAAATTGCTGAAAAAATAAGTTAAAAACAATTTTTACTGCTAAAACCAACAACAATATTATTTGGATTTATTTCAAATCTTCTTTCGCATTTAATTTTTAACTTGGATTTTAAATAAACAAAATTCTTGTTTGCTTTATTTGTTGTTTCTACTAAATCTGGTTCACCAAATTCTATTTTTAATTCCTCTATAGATTTATTGAGGAATCTGCTTAATTTTTCTTCTTCTTTGGAAACAGTTTCGTCAACCTTTGTACTAACTGTTTTGCAACCTGCAAAAACAAAAAGAAGTAAAACTAAATAAATAAAATATTTTTTTCTCATAATTCAACTTTTTATAGAATACACCAAAAATTATAAACAGAAATACAACTTTAAATATACATAAAAAAAGTTGCAAACCTTTTTCCTTAGATTTAGTAGCAAGAATCAAATACTACCTTCTTAAATATCGATTCAATCGAAGAAAGAGGGGAAATTATGCTGAATAAATATTTTGAATACAGAAAGCACAAAACAACATTCAATACAGAAGTTGTAGCTGGGGTCACAACATTCCTAACTATGGCTTATATCATGTTCTTAAATCCTTTTATTCTTTCAGGTGAGTTTGCCGGAACAGAAAAAGGTTTTTTTGATTTTGGGGGTGTATTTACTGCTACGATAGTAGCAACTGCTATAGCCTGTTTTATCATGGGGTTTTATGGAAAGACTTGGCCGATAGGCCTTGCACCTGGAATGGGTATTAATGCATTCGTAGCTTTTGGTGTGGTTGGAGGAATGAAATATACACCTGCTGAAGCGTTGGCGACAGTGTTACTTGCGGGAATACTGTTCTTGCTAATATCGCTAACTCCTATCAGAGCTTGGATTATTAATTCTATTCCGAGAAGTTTAAAACTCGGAATTGGAGCTGGAATCGGACTGTTCTTATCTATTATTGGTTTAGAAATAATGGGAGTGGTCGGAGACCATCCTGTAACATTAGTAACGCTAGGAGATATTAAGAACCCATTAGTTTTGTTGGGTTGTCTTGCTTTGGTGGTGATGATTGTTTTAGAAAAAATGAAGATCAAAGGAAACATTATCATCGGAATATTAGCATTTAGTATTCTAGCTTGGCTACCAATGTGGGATTGGACTGGAGCAACAATAGAGGGTGGAAAATCATTAGCAAGATTTAATGGTGTTTTTTCTGCGCCTCCATCAATGAGTTATCTCTTTGATGCTGTCGAAGGTTTTAGTACGGGAAGAGTTCTAACTGGAGGTGGATTAACAGTTATATTCACGCTTTTCTTTATAGACTTCTTTGATACAGCTGGAACCTTAACTTCTGTTGCAAACGTTTCTGGCAAGGTGAGAGGAAACAAAATCCAAGACATTGACAAAGCAATGCTTGCGGATAGCGCTGGAACAGTAGCTGGTGCACTTGTGGGAACAACTACAGTTACAAGTTACGTTGAATCTGGTGCTGGGGTTAAAGCGGGAGGAAGAACTGGAATGACATCTTTAGTTATTGGAATTTTATTTCTTCTGTGCTTAGGTTTTGCGCCTTTGGCAACAAGCCTTCCTAAAGAAATAGATGGTGCTGCGCTTGTGTATGTGGCTGTTCTATTTGTAAGAAACATTACAGATATAGAATGGGATGATATAGCAGAATCTGCTCCTGCAGTGATTGCTATGATTACCATGCCTTTAACTTATAGTATCAGTAATGGTATCGCCTTAGCTTTCATAGCTTACGCGCTAATTAAAATTCTGAGCGGTAATGCTGCAAGAACATCGCCAGCAATATGGGTGGTTGCAGCACTGAGTGTATTGAGCTTTTCGGTAGGTTAGAATATTAAATATTCTTTAAAAAAAGGGTTGGATGAAAGTCTAACCCTTTTTTTTATGTTTGTTCTCTAATTCTTCAATTCTAATTTCTTCGTAATGTTCGAAAGGTTGTACAATCCATGGATCACTTTTTAATCTAACAGCACAATAATCTGGTTCAAATGTTGATTTTTTTTTCTTCCATAAAGTTGCTGTTTTTATATCCTCGATTTTATCTTTTATTGGTTCGTATTTTTTTAACCAATCTACACTTTTGTTTAAAGTAATTCCTGTATCTGAGAGATCATCACACAATAGTATTTTTCCTCCCATATTTTTTGCAATAGAGCTCATCTCCCTAGAAAATACTACGTCTCCTTGTTCATCCTCAACTCCCTTCCCGCTATAAGATTCAACGGCTAGGTAAGCACATTTTAATTTAAAAACTCTACTTAAAATATCTATCATGGGTGCTGCTCCACGCATAATACCAACGAGCAAAGTGGGTTTGTAACCACCGTTATGAACCATAAGGGCTAATTTTTCTACAGTCTTATTATATTCATTCCAAGAAATAATTAATTTTTCTGACATATTAATTCTGCTATCATAATTAAAAAAAACTTAATTAAAAAGGAGAAAATTGATGATAAAGGGATATTGGATAAGTTTGTATACAAAAATTGAAAATCAAGAAAATCAAAAAAAATATGCTAAAACTGTGACTCCCATTATCAAGAGTTATGGCGGGGTCCCGCTTGTAAGAGGTGGAAAAAGCAAAGCTTATTCTGGAGAAAGTTTTGCACGAACAGTAATTTGGGAATTTCCTAGCTACGAAAAAGCAATCGAATGCCATAACTCCAAAGAATATCAGGCTGGTTGGGATCTAACCAAAAAAACCAGTGTAAGACACATGCAAATAGTTGAGGGATTTAGTACTGAATAGGATCGTTGTCTATCGATCGCCAAAAATACCAGGTTGCTACAGAACAGTAAGGTGAAAATTTTTTTTGAAGTTTTTTTACAAAACTTTTAGGAGGCAAATACCTTTTTTTATAATTAGTAGAGATAGCCCTAAGCAAACCTATGTCTTGGACTGGCCAAATGTTTGGTCTATTAAAAAAGAAAAGAAGTGCCATTTCAGCTGACCATCTTCCAATTTGTCTTAAACTAGAAAGGTAAATAATTGCTTCTTCATCGTTCATTTTTTTTATTAATTTTGGATCAAAAGATTTATCCAAAATTTTTTCAGCCAAACTTTTTATTCCTAATGCTTTCTGTCGGCTTAAACCACATTTTCTCAAAGATCTCAGTGAAAGACTTGTAACAACCTTCGGATTAATTTTACCTTTACATTTTTTTTGAAATTTAGAAAATACCGAATCAGCTGCTGCAGTTGAAATTTGTTGACTTACTATTGATCTTGAAAGAGAGTAAAAAAAGTTGTTTCGAGTGGTTAGGCATCCTTTGTGGGATTTAATCAATCTGGACATAACTCTATCTTTTTTGGAAAGATATTTTTTTGACTTTTCCCACCATCTGGGCTTCATACTCTTGGTACCATAACTTGTTTTTTCAAAATTGCTTCTCTTCTAAAGATTATAAATGAGCTTACAACAACTAGACTGGCACCAAATAAAGTCATCGGTTTTGGTACTTCGCTGAAAATTAAATAGCCTGCTACAACCGCAACTATTAAAGATAAGTATTTAATAGGGGAAACAAGACTTGCGTCTGCTAGTCTATAACTTTGTGTAAGCAATAAATTTGCTACACCTCCGGATAAACCAAGTATTGCAAATAAAAGTGCTTCGTAGGGCGTTGGCCAAATCCAACCATTCACAATAGTGCCAAGAGCTACCAAAAGGGATAGCAGAGAAAAGTAGAATGCTATTAAATAATTTGGTTCAGTTTTTGACAAGCTTCTTATACTTATCGCTACATTTGCAAAGCCTAGTGAAAATATAATTGGAAAGATGTAATAAAGATTCATCTCTTCAAAAGCAGGACGAACTATAAACAACATTCCTATAAAACCGATTAGAACGGCAGACCATCTTCTTATTCCCACTTTTTCTGAAAGAAAAATTACAGACATTATTGTTACAAACAAAGGTCCGGTAAAAGTTAAACTGATAACGTCAGCTAAAGGTAGATTTCTTAAAGCAACAAATAAAGCGATAATAGCAATTGTTCCACAAACTGCTCTAAAAGTATGAAGGGCTGGTCTCTTGGTTTTGTAAAAAGTAAAAATTTTATTTCTAGGTATTAAAAAAAAGATTGGTATCATTCCGAAAAAAAATCGCATGAATAAAACTTGCCCAAATGGAACATTGTTTAAGTATTTAACTATTAAATCCATACTACTAAAACAGACTACAGATCCAATCATGTATAAAACCGCTTTTTGAGATTTTGTGAGCAAATTTACCGCCTTTAATTAATTTAATTAACATATTAGAATTTCAATACAATGGAAACTGGAATATTTGCAGCTGGCTGTTTTTGGAAACCTGATTTGGAGTTTGAAAAGCTCAAAGGTGTTAAAAAAACTGAGGCGGGTTATTGTGGAGGTAATGACTCAAATACAACTTATGAAAATGTCTGCGCAGGCACAACTAATCATGCTGAGGTAGTTAGGGTTTATTATGACGAAAATATTATTTCCTACAAAGAATTATTGAACTTTTTTTTAAAGATTCATGACCCGACAACTCTCAACAGGCAGGGACCAGACATAGGCACTCAATATAGAAGTGAGATTTTTTATACTAAAGAAAAACAAAAAGAAATTGCTGAAAAAGTTATAGAAGAAGCAAATAAAAAATTTAAAGGAAAAATTGTAACAAAAATTTCAAAAGAATTTAACTATTGTAAAGCTGAAGATTATCATCAAAAATATCTTAAAAAGAAAGGAATGTCGTGAATTTAGTTACAACCGGTTGGTTAGAATCTAATTTAGATAAAGTAAAAATATTTGATGCCAGTTGGCATATGCCTTCCACAAAACGGAATGCTAAAGGAGAATACGATGAAAAACATATCAAGGGGGCAATGTTCTGGGATGTTGACGAGCATAGCGATAAGGACGCGCCTTTTCCCCATATGATGAGCAACTCGGACTATTGGACACGAATGCTTTGGTCATTTGGAATTCAAAATGATGATCATATTATTGTTTATGATTACAGCGATGTATATAGCTCATGCAGATTGTGGTTTGCTTTAAAATATTTTGGTCATCAAAAAGTTTCTGTTTTGGACGGAGGTATGCAAAAGTGGTTAAAGGAAAATAGACCTACTAGCAAGGAAGTGAGTGAGGATTTTGGAAAATTTAGTAAAATAGAAAAATTAAACCCTAAAAGTAGATACAAAGTGAATGAAAATGCTGGATGGATTAAAGATAAAAAAGAAATTGATGAAAATATAAAAACCCTTTCTTTTCAAACTGTTGATGCTAGAAGTCGTGAGCGATTTGAGGGCAAGGTAGACGAACCTCGTCCTGGATTAAAAAGAGGATGTATTCCTGGTTCAAAAAACATTCCTTTTAAAGATTGTATCGATACCAGATCAAACACTTTTAAGAAAAAATCTGAATTAATTAAGATTTTTGGTCAAAACAATGTGGACCCATCTAAGCCCGTTGTTTTTACTTGCGGTTCTGGAATAACAGCTTGTGTTTTAGGTATGGCATATTCTTTGATAAGTGATAAAAATGCTGTGATTTACGATGGCTCAGCCTGTGAGTATTTAAAAAAATGAAAAGATCTAAAAAAGTAACTATAGGAATTATAATATTTTTTATCATCGTTGCGACTGTAATTGGTGGCAGAACAGCGATGGGTATTTATTTTAAAAAAAAATTTGGTACACGTCCTCCTCCAGGAGTAATAGTAGAACTAGTTTCTGAAAAAAAATTTAATCAAACCATTGAAAGTTATTGTACTGCTTTGAGTAGCAAAACTACTTCTTTTAAAATTAAAAAAAGTGATCTATTGGAACCAATAAAATTTCAAGAAAAAGTTAAAAAAGGTGGCGTAGTTGCTAAATTACAAAACAAAACCATAACAGCACCTTTCACTGGAACAATCGGCACACGTGGCATAAGTTCTTCTATTTTAGGCACTGACTCCATAATGGTAACACTGGATGATGCCAATAGAATACTTTGTGATTTACAGATTCCCGAAGTATTTGCTGCTGTATTAAAAAAAAATTTAAAAGTTAATGCAAGATTTCTTGCTTATAAAAATAAATTATATAATGGAAAAATCGTTTCTCACGCTTCAAGAATAGACGCACAAACACGTAGTATTCTAGCCAGAGCACAAATAAATAATGAAAATCTTGAAATACTTCCTGGCTCTTTACTCGATATCGAGGTGCTCTATAACAACGAAGAAGCACTTTCCATAGCAGATACAAGTATCATTTTTGAAGATGAAAAGAAGTTTGTTTATAAAGTCTTAGATAATAACAAAATTCAAAAAACAGAAGTTGTAACCGGAATAAGAAAAGATGGAAACCTTCAAGTTTTAGAGGGCTTAAGTGCTAATGATCGGGTAATTAAAGAGGGACTATCCAGACTTAGTGACGGAATGCTTGTTAGACCCATAGTAAAATAAAATGCATAATTTTTGTCTGCTCAATATAAAAAGACCAGTTCTAAGCTCTGTTTTTTCTTTATTGCTTGTGGTGTTTGGTCTTTATACATTTTTTGAAATTAGTACTAGAGAACTACCAAAAAATCTTCAACCTCCTGAAGTAGTCATTTCAACTAAATATACAGGTGCAAGCCCATCAATAATTGCATCTGAAATTTCAGAACCAATTGAACTAGCGGTTGGTGGCGCAGAGGGTATTAAGTCGATTGACACATTGTCAGAAATTGGAAGAAGTACTGTAAAAATTGAATTTTTTACAAACATTGACGTGGATGACGCTGCCAATGATATTCGAGAAAGAATAGCTAGAATTATAGATAACTTGCCTGAAGACAGTAAGGCTCCCGAAGTAAGAAAAGCTTCGGCGGGATTTTCTACTAGTATGTGGTTATCTGTAAGCAGCACTTCCTGGAATTCTTTAGATATTGGTGACTATGTGAAAAGAAGTTTGGTCGATGCTTTTAGTTCTGTTCCAGGAACAGGAAGGGTAATTGTTGGGGGAATCAACGAAAAAGCTGTAAGGGTTTATCTTAACCCGGTTAAACTCGGTGCGAATGATTTAGATATTAGAGAAGTAGAAAGTTCCATAAGAAAAAATAATGTTGCTGTACCCGCGGGGACAATTGAAGCTACCAATGTAGATCTTACACTTAACCTTGGAAAAACCTACACAGATATTAATTCTATTAAAAAACTCCCGATAAAAAAAATTAAAGGAAAAATTATAACCTTGGGAGATTTAGGGGAAATTAAGTACGGTCCAGTTTCTGAAAAAACTTTATTCAAAGCACAAAGTCCAGATGCATTAAACGAAAATACCGTTGGAATAGGTATATACGCACGAACAAACGAAAGCACCGTGACACTTTCAAAGAATATAAGAAAAAAAATTAAAGAAGTAGAAAAAACACTCCCTGATGGTCTTAAATTATCAGTAAGCTTTGACAGAGCCACTTACATTAAAGAAGCCATTGAAATGTGTTACCAATCAATCATTTTAGCCTTGGCCTTAGTTGTTGGAATCATTTATCTTTTTTTAGGAAACATAAGAGCTACAATCGTTCCAGCTGTAACGCTACCTGTCAGCTTAATCGGTGCTTGTCTTGGTTTGTGGATTTTTGGCCTTACCATCAACGTTTTTACACTACTTGCTATCATACTCAGTGTGGCCATCGTAACTGACGATAGTGTTGTTATGACAGAATCAATTTATCACAGAGTTGAACAAGGAGATACTTCTCTTGCAGCGGCTGCTACGGGATCTAAAAATGTTATTTTTGCCATTTTATCAACAAGCATTATACTTTTAGCAACATTTGCACCCTTGCTATTTATTGGTGGAATTAGCGGAACTTTATTTAGAGAAATGGCAATAACCCTTTCTATTACAATTGTAATAAGTACTTTCACAGCTCTTTCGATCGCGCCAATGTTAGGATCAAAATTACTTAACAAAAAAAAATCTAAATCAAAGATAGTTTTAAAATTTGAAAGATTGTTTGATTCTTTTGGGCACTTTTATTCTGAAACTTTAAATTATTGGATAAAAAAACCCAAAACTATAGTTTGGTTTATGATTTTTGTAGTTGCCCTTGCTGCTCTTCTTTTCAAATTTACCCCTAAAACTCTACTGGAAAGAGATCCGGATAGAGGGGTTTATTTGGTTTTTGGAAAAACTGATGAATCTTCTTCTTTTGAATATACGGTTGATAAAGCTGAAAAAGTTGAAAAAAGATTATTGCCACTTTTACAAGATGAAAATGAACCTTATCAAAAATTAATTATGAGAGTACCTGGATTTGGTAGATCTTCACAATCATATAATAGCTTTATAATAATAGCCTTGCTAGACAACTGGAAAGATAGAAAAGATAGCGCACAAAAAATTGTTAGGAAGGCTATAGGAAAAATTGTTACCGTTCCAGGTACAATGGCATTTCCATTAACCCCCAATTCAGTTCGTGTAAGCAATTATCAAAAACCAGTTGTAGTAACTATGACAGGGCCTTCCTATGAGAGTTTATACAAATGGCAAAATTCTGTAATGAAAGAATTGAGAAAGAACAGAGGTTTGGCTGATATAACCTCTGATTATTCTAAAAATAAGCCAGAGGTTCAACTGGTGATAGATGAAAATAAAGCAAAAGATCTGGGTCTTTCTACTCAAGCAATTGGAAAATCTATAGAAACTTTATTCTCTGGAAAAAATGTAACAACATTAAACGAGTCGGGAAAGGAATATCCCATAATTTTACAAGCAGGTCTCAAGAACAGAAGAAAAACTGAAAGTCTAAGCAAAATATTTGTACGTTCCGAAACTACAGGTAAGTTAATATCTTTGGCCAACGTAGTTAGTTTTGAGGAGAGAGGTTCTGCAAAACTATTAACGCGCTACCAGAGGTCTAAATCTGTAACCCTTACTGCGCGATTAGTAGGCGGGTATACTCTAAATGAAGCACTAAATTTTATTGAAAAAGCAATTGATAATGAGGCACCTACAGCTGGAATTTTTTATAAAGGAAAATCTCTAGACCTTAAAGAGTCCTCAAGTGAGCTAATGGTAATTTTTGCTTTGGCCCTGGTAAGTGCCTATCTAGTAATGGCGGGCACTTTCAACGCTTGGCGACAACCTTTTGTAGTTATGTTAACAGTGCCTTTGGCAGCTTTGGGAGGTTTAATTTTTATTCTTTTATTCAACAGCACAATAAACATCTTCTCTCAAATTGCTTTGGTTGTACTCATTGGTATTGCTACTAAAAATAGTATTTTGATAGTTGATTGGGCAAACCAACTTAGAGTTAAAGGAAAGAGTGTGGAAAATGCTATAGTTGAGTCTTGTATGAGAAGATTTAGACCAATTATGATGACAAGTTTATCTACGCTTATTGCAATGGTTCCTCTAGTAGTTGGAAACATTGGTCCAGGTGCCGGGGAGGGAATAAGATTGGCTGTAGGCTGTACAATATTTGGTGGAATGCTGATTAGTACTTTTCTAACTTTATTTACTACTCCGGTATTTTATTTGCTACTTTGTAAGAATTCCAAAAGAATGGATGAAGTTGATATTCAACTGGGAAAAGAATTTAGTAAATAATATATTTCTTTCTATTTAGCTTATCTCTACACATCGTAAGCTGTTTTCTATAAGTGGAAGCAATATCTTTTGCAGATTTTGCATATATAATTGCTTTTTTATCCTTCGAATAATTTTTATAATCACCCCAACCTTTATAGTAAGCCAAGTATTGTCTGTAAGCGTCATTCTTAGGTATCTTTAGTAATTTGTGGGTCTTACTTACATACCAGCCAATAAAATCAACTGAATCTTTAAATCTTGCTCTAGTAGCATATTTGTTTCCAGTTTCTTTTTTATATTGTGCCCAGGTACCTTTAACAGCCTGAGAATACCCGAACGAACTTGATTTATGTTTATAAGGTATAATTTTAAAAAGTTTAATTCTTTCGGGTTTTGCTAACCAATCAAATCCGCTTTCTTTTTTTACAAATGCTAGCTGAATATAAATTGGAACACCCCATTTCTCTTCAACCTTTTTGGTGTGTTTGTACCATAAGTATCGATCTTCAAAGATCGCACAGCTATTTTTAGTATTTTTAGGAACAGAAGAACAGGCAGCAACAAAGAATAATAAAATTAGTAAATAAAAATTTGTTTTTCGAATCACTTAAACATTATAAATTATTTATTTTTTTTTCTCCATTCCTCTGGTAAAACAAATTTTCCTTGCCATATACCTACGCCCATTTTCTTTGCCTTGTTTTGCGCTTCTATATAATCTTTTGAATATTTTGTGTATGCAACAGCTTGTCCTGTAAAAACCATTGCATGATTTAAATTAAATTTGCTATCTTTTCCAACATAGCATTTGCCAATAATTCTTTTATATCTATCACGCTCAGAATAGTAACAGTAAACTTTTTTTCGAGTAATACCTGAAGACTCTCTTTCTATAAAATTTTTTAAAGTATCTTTTGCAATAACTCCGCACATATAAGGTGTATTATTTTTTTTTTTGCATATCTGTTTAATTTCTGGAGCATCGATTCCATGTAGTCTTATGCTTTCTTTGTTTATTACAATTGAATCTCCATCTATAACTCTTGGCCAGCCGTAAATAACTTTTTCTTTACTATACGATTGTTCGGTAAAAAATAAAATTGATATGCTAAATAAAATCAGACTTAGCTTTTTCATAAAATTCTTTCATTTTATTTCTTATCTCTTCGTCTGAAACATTATGATATTTTAAGTCTACTTTTATTTTTCTAAAGACATCTTCGTCACCTGCTTCTTGGAAATCGGCTCTAATAACAGAGTTGATGTACTCTTTCTCTTTTTCAGGATTATATCCAAGTTTTTGTGAAACCCATTGACCAAGATATTTATTTCTTTTTGCGGCAACTTTGAATTTTAATTCTTCATCATGTGCAAATTTTTTTTCAAAGGATTTTTTTCGTTCGTCAAATTTTTCCATCTTTTAACCTATTATAAAAAAATATTACAACAATAGCTAACAATGTTCCAAGTAAA
>Ga0208408_1001900_pt1 | contig 11546 bp, 10 predicted proteins | sample ETNtaG_4_FD_185776 | JGI IMG/M metagenome (GOLD analysis project Ga0208408, IMG submission 185776) | Marine microbial and viral communities from oxygen minimum zone, Eastern Pacific Ocean - ETNP201406SV67 (SPAdes) (version 2) | ecosystem: Environmental > Aquatic > Marine > Oceanic ... | reverse complement strand
GTACATTGGTGAAGGTGCAAGACTAGTTAGGGAATTATTTCAATTAGCTCAAGAAAAAGCTCCAAGTATTATTTTTATTGATGAACTAGATGCAGTTGGTGCTAAGCGAATGGACGTTGGAACTACTGGAGATAGGGAAGTGCAACGAACTTTAATGCAATTACTAGGTGAATTAGACGGATTCACACCTCGAGGAAAGGTATCAATTATGGCAGCTTCAAATAGACCAGACATATTGGATGAAGCATTACTACGACCTGGTAGATTTGATAGAATAATTAAAATCCCTCTACCAGAAGAAGACGCTCGGTTAAAAATTATTAAAATACATGCTAGTGGAATGTCTACTCAAAAAGGCGTCAATTACAAAAAATTAGCAGGAGATACAGAAGGATTATCTGGAGCTGATCTTAGAGCTCTTTGTGTAGAAGCTGGGATGAATGCTATTAGTGCTAAAAGACCCAAAGTCAATTCCAAGGATTTTACTGAAGCTCTAGATAAAATACTTAATCGCCTTAATGATGCTGATATCTCGGAGCCTGAAGGCGGACTATACTATTGATACAAAATATATCAAAAGAAAATGCCGCTAAAGAAGCCATTAAATTTGTAGAAAATGGTATGATAGTTGGTTTAGGAACTGGATCTACGGCTAAAATCGCAGTTGACCTTTTAGGAAATAGATTATCAAAAGATTTTCAAATAAAAGGAATGCCTACTTCGATTGCAACGAAAGAACAAGCAAAAAAACTAGGTATCGAATTAGTAGACATCAATGAATATGATAATATTGACATTGCAATTGATGGAGCTGATGAAGTTTCACCTGATAAATCATTGATTAAAGGATTAGGTGGTGCTCTTTTACGAGAAAAAGAAGTTGAACTAAAAGCAAAAGAATTAATTATTATTGTAGATGAAACTAAAATGGTTGATATTTTAGGCAATGGCCCACTTCCGATAGAGGTAGATATTACTGATTATGAAAAAACAGGATCTATTCTTGAGAAATTAGGCTGTAAAATTGAATTGAGAATTGAAAGTAATAATCAACCATTTGTTACAGATAATGGAAATTATATTTATCATCTAACATTTGCAGATGGAATCGAAGAACCTATCAAGTTAAACCAAGATCTTCTTGAAATAAAAGGTGTTAAAGATACAGGATTATTTCTAGATATGGCTACAAAAGTGATAATTGGTAATGAAAAAGGTACTCGGACAATCGAATAATTTACTTTCCGCGTTGCTCTTTTGCTTTAGGTCTTAGACCTTTATAATTACATTTACGGCACTTTACTGCCTTCCATGCATTGACTGCATTACATTGCATACAAATTTTCTTGTTGAACATTCGTGCTTCAGCTTCAGGAAAACGTGCCATGCGTGCGCCGTAGAGGACGTGGTTATAATGATTGTGGCAAAAAAGTAAAATACAAAGATACAAATAAGGAACCTTACATGGCTTAGTATGAATCTGAGGCCCAATAGGGCAAATCATATCAGAGGTTTTTAACTCTTGAATATTACCAATGATATGTTTGGAAAATACGCAAATATAGTATGTTTTCACTCCAGAGGAGGGAAATAGCTTAGTGACGTTATTAGCTATATTTACAACAATAAGTGATGATTTAAACAACGAAGAGCTAGAATGGGGAAGAATTTTTCTTTTCCTCTTCTTAGCATTAGGTATTTCTTTTATTTGCTCACTACTTGAAGCTATTATTCTCTCCGTTACATGGTCACATATTGAAATATTAAAGAAAAATGAAAATAGCAGTGGGAATTTACTCAAGAAACTTAAAGATGATATTGATCAATCACTTGCAGCTATTCTGACGCTAAACACTATTTCACATACAATTGGAGCTGCAGGTATAGGTTCTGAATTTCATAAACTAGGAAATGAATGGTTTACGGCTGCATCAATTATACTTACTATCTTAATTTTAGTTTTTTCTGAAATAATACCAAAAACACTTGGAGCTATTTATTGGAGAAAGATGGCACCAAGTGCTGCATATTTACTTGAATTGTTAATCTGGATTACATGGCCAATTGTCATAGTCCTAAACTATTTTTCGAGAATTATATCTGATGGAAATGAAGATCAAAAAGAAATGACTCGTGAAGAAATGATTGCTGTTGCCGAAATTGGGGAAACTCAAGGAGCACTAGAAAAACAGGAAACTCAAGTCATCAAAAATTTGCTTACCTTAGATAAAATCCAAGCTGAAGATGTCATGACACCAAGTACTGTTATGATGACTTTTCACAAATCTGATACCATTGAACAAGTAATACAAAAGAACTCGCCAATTCCTTTTTCTAGAATTCCAATTATTGATAATAATCTAGATGACATTATTGGTGTTGTCTATAGAAGTAAAATCTTGGAAATGAGTAGTGATGGGAAGTCTGATGTTAAAATGGAAGAATTGGCTACCAAACTATCTACAGTTAGTCCTGAAGATTCTGTAGCTACTTTGCTTGAAGAATTTTTGAAGAGAAGAGAACATGTATTCTTGGTTGTTGATGAATATGGGACTACCCAAGGAATCATAACTCTAGAGGATGCTGTAGAAACATTATTAGGTGCTGAAATAGTAGATGAATCTGATTCAGTTGAGGATATGAGGCAATTGGCAAGAGAACTTTGGGAAAAACGCCGGAAACGTAAAAGACTAATCTAGGATTTCAGAAGAATACCATTCTTTAATACGATTTGAAGTCCATATCATACTTGGAAGAACAAAAATAGCAATTATAATAGAATAAAGTATCGTTGCTGCAGTTATTATTCCAAAATTACTTACTAATGGCATTGGAGATAATAACAAAACTCCAAAACCACATATTGTTGTAAGGCCTGAAATCAAAATTGCAGAACCTGTAAATTTGATAGTCGCTTCGATAGCTTGACTCTCACTCTTATGTTCTATCTCTTCTCTATATCTTTCAATAATGTGTATTGCATAGTCAATACCCAATCCTACTGTTAATGCAGTTACCATTACTGTTAAAACATTAAGAGTTATATCAAATGCCCACATTGTAGCCATAATCCAGGTTGTAGCTAAAATTGTAGGTAGAATAGCGATCATTCCAAATTCAAGGCTTCGATAAACTAAAGTCAAAACTATGGCTGCAAGAATAATGGAAAGCAAAGTCGAACTCATTTGGGTAACTTGGATTTCATTAACTGTAATACTAGTAAGAACATGCCCTCCTGTTATACTCACCGTATAATTTGAAGACAAAGTAGAAGGAATATCCTCTTTTAATTCAGCCCTCATGTACTCAAGTCCATCATTATCTAATTCATGATTACTATTTGGGCCAATATAGACTCTTACTACAGAAGAAACATAATTGCCATCTGTGTCTCTGTGAAGTACATGTTTGATGGCATCAGAATAAGTCACCTGAGTAAGGGCATCTGAAATATCCAAATCACGTTGATAAAGGTAATCAAATAAATTTTTTATATCTGAATCTTTAGTTTGACTGAAAGGCTTAGATTGATATGTTAAATTAAAAGAATTTTGCAAAGATTGAACATATATATATTTCTCTGAATCATTCACTTCAATGTTTTCAATAATAGAATTCGGAGAACTATCTTTATAATAAGAGAATTTTACACGTGAACGTAAGGCATCAGATGGCACAGTAACAGATGCTTTTGAATGCATTGTTAAATCTGAATCCAATACAGAATTTTCTATTATTTCCCACGCAAATAATTGATTAGTTTCATTATACCAAGAAATATTTACTTTTAAGGATGATGACGATATAGATGGTTGAACATCCCAACTTATCTCTAAATTATCATTAGGATTAGTAACAAACATATTAGTTATAATCCACTCATGAGTAGAATTATTTCCTTGACCCACATTATACTCCTCAGAATCTATAGCTGATTGTATAACTTCATAAACTGAATCTACTCTCGCACTAGATCCAACTGCAATAACGTATCTATCCCCATTAAGGCCATCATTATCAGTACCTTGTTCACCATATTGCAATTGGTATGAACTATTCAAAAAATTAGTTGTTGCGATTGGACCTTCAATAAGAATCTGGGATTGAGAATAACTAGCTCCTCTGAAATCTGAATCAATATTATTTGCAGTAACCATTATTTCTAAATCATCTGAAACAAAATCATCTAGACCAAATGAAGTATCTACTTGTGAACCATAAAAAGCTGCAATAAAAGTAATTATAATCACGGTTGAAACTATAGCTAGTGGATTTTTATCAACCATTTCCGAGGTTGTAGATATAAAAGACTCTACTATCTGAGAATCATTAACTGTAGTCAGAGTATTTTCTGATTCGGAATCAAGAATATATCTGAGGGAAGTATAGAAGAATAAAGTTAGCATAAAAGATATAAAAATTCCCAATGCACATAATATGCTAAAATCTCTAACTGGCCCTACACCTGCACTAATACCTGAAAGAAAGGCAATAACTGTAGTCATCATTGCTAGAGAAAGAGCCTGACCTGTGTGCATTTGAGCATCTAATAATGATTCTTCAACTGTATTTCCAGATTTCAGACCTTCCTGATATCTACGACTTATATGTACTGCAAAATCAATTCCTAAGCCAACTACCAAAGGAATAACTGCAACTGCTAGTGCAGTCAATTTTATTCCAAGCATACCTGCAAAAGCAAATGTCCAAAAAACTGAAACTATCAAAGTAATCAATGGCAGTAATACATAACTCCAATGCCTGAAAGATAACCAAAGTAAAATTGTAGTAACCACAAGCATGCCGATTGCCATACGCAAGTTAGTATCTTGTGTTGACTGATCAACATCATAAGCCAATAAATCTATCGAAAAAGTTTCAGCATAAACTTCACTACCTGATTCTTTATTATGAACTTGGGATAATAATCTTATTTTCTGACCTATATCCTTTTTTTGTTCGGTAGTTAAATCAGGTTCCAAATAAACCATTATTATTGTAGAATTCGAAAGTGGAGCTGAACGTAAAGAATCTTCAGACTGTATAATCAATGGATCTAAATTTAAATCTTTATTAACCAAAACATCAGTAACAAAATCAACCTCATTCCAAGAATAATTACCGCCTCCAGATGAAGAAATTGAATCATATACTAATTGCCACGGATTATCAGATTCTTGAACTTTAGATAAAGACATATCTGAATCTCTAAGAGCTGAATCAAAAAATCCAGCAACTGAAATTACATCCTTCACTCCACCTATTTCAGAGCACTGATTATGTAATTCTAGTATATCATCTAAATTATCTATTGTTAAAATATTCTGATTAGTTGCAGAAGTCAAATAAAGATTAACTATACTCGAGTCACTACCAAAATCTTCACTAATCTTATCATATGTTTCAACTTCTGATGATTGAGGAAGAAACGCATCTACATCTGTCACAAATTCTACCTGCAGTATAAAAGGCGATAATACCAATGTCAAGAGTGCTACAATGACCACAATTTGTCTTGGACTCTCAATCGGGAGCCTTGCATAACGCTCTATCATATCCACCGTGCATTAGACGCTTGCTTAAAAATTGTGTGTTAGTGTCCTAAACGTCTTTTACGTTGCTGAAAAGAACGAATTGCACGTAAAAAATCTATTCTACGCATATTGGGCCAAAAGACATCTGCAAAGTATAATTCTGAATAAGCTAATTGCCATAATAAAAAATTACTTACTCTTTCCTCTCCAGATGTTCGTAATATTAAATCAGGATCTGGTAAACCACTTGTATATAAGTTTGATGAAATTAAATCTGCATTAATATCATCTATATCTATCTCATTATTCTTGACCTTTTTTCCGATGTTCTTCATCGAACGAACTAACTCTTGCCTACCACCATATGCAACTGCTAAATTATAATTAAAATTATCATAATCCTTTGTTCTTGATTCTGCATATTCTATTGCTTCTATAACCTTCTTAGGTAAAAGTTCACGATGGCCTATTGACCTTATTCTAACTTTATTTTCATGAACTCTTGGATCATCTCCCGCATTTCTAAAAGATTCCTCAAATAATTCCATTAAGGGTTCTAATTCTTCTTTACTTCGATTGAAATTTTCTAATGAGAATGCATAAACTGTTAGGTAATGTATACCTAGATTCCTAGACCAATCTGATAAATTTTCCAGAGTTGTTTTTCCTTTAATATGTCCCTCAAAAGGAAGTATACCTAAACTTTCAGCATATCGGCGATTGCCATCCATTATAACTGCTAAATGTTTAGGAACTGGACCTTGACGAATTTGACGTTCTAATCGCTTTTCATAGACCTTATAAATTGGAGAAAGAAATCTCCTCACTACTTCTACCACAGAAAGCTATGTGGATACAACATTATAAAACACTTTTACTGGAGGTTTATGAAACATCAATATTTGTTCGAGATTGGAGGTGAAAATACTGAACTCGGCAAAATTGAAGCTCTAGAATTACTGTCAAATGAGAATTATAAACCTAAATTAATATTAGATGAAACTTCAATTATTACTATAGATGTTTCAAATATTATTAAGCCTAAAATTATAAGAAGATTAGGAATGACAAAAAGAATTTCTAAAATTCTTCATCAAGATAAAGATATACATTTGGAAAAGGTTGTAGATAAAATTCCAATTCTAGATATTGGAAAAAGAACTTTTGCGATACGACAAATAGGCAATAAATTAAAATCAGAAAAGAAAATAGCTACCTTATTAGGTGAAAAAATACCAAAACACAATAAAACTCACCTAAGTAATCCTGAAGTCAAAATATTATATTACACTGGAATTAAAACAATCATCTCTATTTGGGACTCAAAATTAGAAACATATTACAAAAAATGTCTGAAACATCATATAAATAATAGACCTTTCTTTTCGCCAATAAGTATACATCCAAGAATTGCTAGATCAATGATTAATCTTGCTAATTGTTCAGATGGCGATTCTATCATTGATCCATTTTGTGGAACTGGAGGTATGCTAATCGAGGCAAGTGATATGGGAATTAATTCTTTTGGGATTGATATAATGAAAAAAATGGTTGATTATTCGATAGGAAATCTGGAGCATTTTGGACTACAAAGTAAAGTAATAGAAGGTGATATTGTAGATATTAATAACTACAAATTCAATGCTATCGTTACAGATCCACCCTACGGCATATCAACTACTACACTGGGTGAAGGTATTGAGAAGTTGATGACTCGATGTCTAGAATTATTTGCAAAAAAATTAGAATCAAAACAAAGATTAGTAATGGCAGTTTCAAATCCCAAATTAATACAAAATAACAACTACACTATAATTCATCAATTTGAATGGTATATTCACAAATCACTAACTAGACACATATTGGTAATGGAAAAAAATTAATATTTTACATCAATGATAATATCAAAATCCATACTTCCAGATTCACTTTCAATAGTAAATGTATAATCACCTGTTGAACTCAAATCATCACTTGTATAAGACCAAGCACCATCACCTTCTCCTACACCTGTTTCTTCATCAATAATAACTCCATCAGCATCAGATAACCTCAGTGTGACAGTATCCTCTTCAAAAGGACTTATGCTTGCAGATTGTAATGAATATTCAATACGAAGACTAATTACGCCATTATTTACAGGCATTTCTATTTCTTCAGTATCATCATTGCCATTAACATTTCCACTTTGTTCATCGTGATAATCTTCAACAACTAAAACCGTTGTTTCAATTTCATCAGATAAACCTGTAGCATCTGTAACTAATAATGTAACTAAAAATTCCCCCTTATCTGGATAATTACGCTCAATACTTATTCCTTCATATTGTTTACTATCATCTTCAAAAGTCCACAAATAGGTTAATTCATCGTTATCAGAATCTGTTGAATCTGCACCTGAAAAAGAAATTGTTTCATTCATTTGTATCTTGGGGTTAGATGGAGTTATTCTTGCAATCGGTTCACTACCACCTGATGACACTACATTATCATCTGGATTTTCTTCATCATCATCTGCATTATAGACATATTCGTAATATCCATAACCACCAGAAGCGCTCACTGCTAAAAGCAAAATTAGCATAAGTAATGATATCTTTTTCATACTGATTGTAACTTATTTGTGCTGTATTAATAGTTACCCATGGGGATTAATAGACGATTATTTCAAGAAAAGCATATAAATAGGGGGCCTGAATGGCGCCAACTCCGGATTCATTTCCGAAGAATTTAACATGTCAGAAGACCCAAATTTCAAGTACATAATTCGCATTGCCAACTCCGACGTTTCTGGTGAACAAAAATTAGCTTATGCTTTAACATCAATACGAGGCATTGGTGAAAGAACAAGTAATGCTATAATTCAAAAATTAGGATTGGACTCTACTCAGTTAGCTGGTAAACTAACTGATAAGAACGTAGAAGACATTGAAAGTGCCATTGGAGATATTGGCAACTATGTACCAACATGGTTACTTAACAGACAAAAAGACTACGATACAGGAGATGATATTCATCCAGTTAGTATTGACTTGAAAATGTCACATGAAGATGATCTCAACCGTATGAAAAAAGTGAAGTCCTATAAAGGAATTAGACATGCTTCAGGTCATAAAGTAAGAGGGCAAAGAACCTATTCTAATGGCCGTAAAGGTCTTGCATTGGGTGTAAGTAAAAGGAAGGGAGCATAACGAAAATATGGGTGATCCAAAATTTCCTAGTAAACACTACAACACTCCATCACATCCTTGGCAAAAGGTCAGAATGGAACAAGAATCAAATTTAATGCATCAATATGGACTAAAAAATAAAAAAGAAATTTGGAGAGCTGACACAAAAGTTCGAGAAATGCGAAGACAAGCAAGAAAGTTAACTGCTACATCTACCGAAACTCAAGCCCAGAAAGAAAAAATATTATTACTTGCTAAATTAAACAGATTAGGAATGCTAGAACAAGATTCTGCCTTAGAAGATGTTTTAAGAATGAATCCTGAAAACATATTGGATAGAAGATTGCAAACACAAGTTTACTTACAAGGATTATCCTCTACAGTTAAACAAGCCAGACAACTTATTGTCCATGGTCACATCTCTGTTGATGGTGCGATTACAAGGGTTCCAGGAATGACTGTTACTCGTTTACAAGAAAAGAATATTACCTACTCACCATCTTCTGCATTGAATAGTGATTTACATCCTGTGAGACCTGGTGCAAAAGCACCTATGGATGATGAGTCTATTGAGGAAGATGCTGAGAAAGAGCCTGAAACTGAGGAGGCAAAAGAATAATGGACAAATGGGCAATAGCACACATATTTGCATCACATAACAATATAATTATTACAGCTACAGATTCAACTGGAGCTGAAACTATTGCGAAGTGTTCAGGTGGAATGGTGGTTCGTTCACAACGTGAAGAAGCTAGACCACACGCAGCTATGTTGGCTGCCGGACAAGTAGCTGAAGCCTTGAAAGAGAAAGGTATTGTTAACGTACATGTTAAACTAAGAGGTGCTGGTGGCAAGAGAAGTGGTACACCTGGACCTGGTGCTCAAGCAGCAATTAGGACATTGGCAAGAGCTGGAATAATGATTACTAGAATTGATGATGTAACACCTATCCCTCATGACGGCGGAAAACCTAAGGGTGGACGCAGAGGAAGGAGAGTATAATGAAAGTTAAAGTATTGAAAATGGATGACTATTATGCACAACTTGAATTTAAAGATGTGAATTATTCTTTTGTAAACTCTATCAGAAGATCTTTAGTTTCTATGGTACCCTGTTTAGCATTACATGAAATTGATTTTCATATGGGCTCATTAGGATCATATGTAGACGAAGAAAGTGGAGATGAAAAAGAATACGAATCAATTAGTGCTATGTTTAATGAAATTATTGCCCATAGAGTTGGAATGTTACCAATTCCTACAGATAAGAAAACAATCGAAGCTTTTGGAGAATCTGTAAATGATGACAGTAAACAACCGGACATCATGTATTCATTACACAAGCAAGGACCTTGCACAGTATATTCTGGTGATTTAGAACCTGTTAATGGTGATGATTCCCTAATTATTCCTGAAGCAAATGTACCTATCGTTAAATTGTCTGAAGGACAAGCAATATTAGTTTATGCTAAAGCCAAAATGGGTGTTGCAAGCAACCACACTAAATGGCAATGTGCTGTGGCTCCAAGATTCTATCAGGCACCAACTATTTCTGTTTCATCAGGAAAAGGCTCTAAAGCTGTTTTAGAAGCTGTAGGTAAGGATAAATTTACAAAGAAAGGATCTAACCATGTAATTACGAATCCAGTAGATGCTCACCAAGCTTTAAAAGATGTAGAAAAGTTGTGGAATAATGAAGAAGCTCAAAAAGCTATGAATATTACAACTAAGACTGATCATTTTATTTTTGAATTTGAAACCAATGGAGCTATGAAAGCTAAATTAGCCCTAGAACAAGCTCTTAAAGCATTAGATACACATTGTAATGAATTTGCAGCTGATTTTAAATCTGCAGCATAATTAAAACTTCTCTAGTAAATGTTTATTAGAAGAACAATGACTCAATGTAAATGTTATCAATATACATCTTTATGATTATTGTGTAGCGGGGGTCGCATAGCCAGGCCAATTGCGCTAGGTTGAGGGCCTAGTCCTTAGTGGTGCGTGGGTTCAAATCCCACCCCCCGCACCAAACAGTTTCTTTTATTCTTTTCACAACTTTAGCTCAATGCCTTTTGTTTTTACTAAATCAAAGCCACCACTAGGCAATAATTTTTCAATATCTGTAGATTCTGCACTAAAGGCTTCCGAAAGTTTACGAATAACTATTTTTCTTTCTGTAAAACCTGGCCTAAATACAACATATTTTTCAGAATGTTTCTCAATTGAACTTATTGGACCACCCATAAATTTTGGATTTTCGTCATATGAAATAAGGCCAATTGCAACATTCAATTCAAGATTACGATTCCAATTCCTCTTACCACGGATGACAAAAGCTCCTTTTGCAAGAAATTCTCCTGTATTTGGCGTCTTAGATACTTTATCGTTGTCCACCCAGAAAGAATGCCCCCCTGACACACGAGCGCCCCAGGCTTTACTATATGATAAACTGAAATTACATGCCTCTAACATAGAAAGTTCTGAAGGTTGGACGCCATTTACATTCTTTACTACTACACTAGGTGCACCATGAATATCTGCATGTGCATATCTGTCATTCGTCTTTAGATACTTCTTAACAACTTGCTCATTTGATCTAGCATCCTTACCTGCAACTGCAATTTCCCCTTCAGTGGTGATAAACCACCTAAAACGCTCAAACCACTCAATATTTTTATTCTTAATTATCTTCTTTTGGGGTTTTGAGACTGGTTTTGAAGCTATAACTTCTCTTGTTCTTTCAGCCTTTCTATCCATTTCCTTAGACTTGTCAAAATATGAAGATGCATTAGCTTCTAATGATTTCTTTTTGTCAATCAAGATTTTAGTACCATCTAATT
>Ga0208408_1001876_pt1 | contig 11644 bp, 9 predicted proteins | sample ETNtaG_4_FD_185776 | JGI IMG/M metagenome (GOLD analysis project Ga0208408, IMG submission 185776) | Marine microbial and viral communities from oxygen minimum zone, Eastern Pacific Ocean - ETNP201406SV67 (SPAdes) (version 2) | ecosystem: Environmental > Aquatic > Marine > Oceanic ... | reverse complement strand
AGGAGCTCCACCTGGACCCTTGCTGGGGGGGCCACCTGAATCACGGGGAGGGGGACTTCCACTACTGGGGCCTCTTGAAGGGCCTCTAGGAGGTCCACTTGGACCGCGAGAAGGACCTCTTGGAGGCCCACCAGGGCCTCCGCTGGGGCCTCGATTTGGCGGGCCACCGCCACCACTAGGACCCCTGTTGGGTGGGCCACCGGGGCCACGGGAAGGGGCAGAGGGGGTTTCGTCGAAATCATCATCGTCGACAAATTGGGCACCACATCCGGCACAACTGGAATCTGATTCACGGATTGGATAATGACCACAATCATCGCATGCGAATAAATCTTCATCTTCTTCGACTTCTTCTTCTTCTTCAGCACCTGCTGACTCACCCCAAACAAGTTCGATCTTGCCATCCATTGAACGGAATAGAGCGATTTCAATGCCGATGTCGAAACCCTTGAGGGCCAACTCGGTTGCAATGGCGTGCTCAAAGGCATTTGATAGGTCAGGTGGTGTGTCAAGGACCCTGCCATCATCAATGTAGGTCACATTGACCTGGATGGTGTCATCGTCAGTCATCGCCACCTGGGGAGATTCAACAGCAACGCCACGCTTTCGAGCGACGCGACGAGTTGCGACCTCTGCCATTCTGCGAAGGAGAGAAGGTGATGGTTGGTTGGATTTAACACGCTTTTTCTCTAGGCCGATATCTTGGCCATCGTCTAGGAATTTTGCACTTCCTGAAGATGTGGCCAAATGATCTGGGACTTCACCGCCTGCAAGTCCAGCCAAAACACCGCTGGCCGTCTTTTGATTCATTGCAAGCCATTCATTGCGAGCTCCCGCCTTTTCTGCCCGTTCTGATTCAACGATATGGTCTACAACTTGGTCGGTAATGGATGTAGGGTCCACAGCAGGAGTTGGTTGTGGAGGGGCCGGCTGAGATTTTGCGCTCATCTGGTCCGCGATTTGGTTCAGGAAACCCGCAGGAGCAGGGCCTGTGTTCGAACCACCTGCTGCATCGGATGCCTGCATTTCGTGAGTGGCCTGAACGGCTTGAGAACTAACCACTCCGAAATTTCGGCCACCCATCACACCGGACTTTGAGGGGTCTTGGCGAGCACCACATTCGGGGCAGAAAAGGGAGTCTCCTGGAATCTCTTCCGAGCACACTTGGCAATCCATGGTTCCACCCCTACGGGTGGAAGGGCGTCAGTCCCTTTAGAAAAGGTTGCCTAGAACAGAGGTGCCCACAGGGTCAAGAACAATCGGCCCACAGAGGCCACTGGAGGGAATGGTGTGGCTGGATTGATTGACCCTGAAATTGATGCTCTTCTCAAGGACACATCTCGTTCATTTTACCTGACACTAGAAATGTTGCCAAAGAAGATTCGGAGACAGGTTGGATTACTATACCTCTTGGCACGTGTTGCCGATACAATTGCCGATACAAAAACGGGTTCTGCTCAACATCTGATTGAAGCCCTAGAAAGATATGATTCTGTAGCCCAAGGGATCTCTAGTGAATTACCCGACCTTCAGGAGATTGCCGAGTTACAGGAAAATAATGGAGAAAGGAAATTGCTGCTCAATGTTGCCGAAGTGGTTTCATCACTCTCTATTTTCGGAGAAGATGATAAAAAACTGATTCGAAACTGTCTTGGAATCATCATTGGTGGCCAAACTCTAGATTTGCAGAGATTCGGACCGGCCAATGATTCGGGTGCAATTTCTGCTCTAGAAAAGAGAGAAGAATTAGATGATTATGCATACAGAGTTGCTGGAAGTGTCGGTGAATTTTGGACTCATATGACATGCAACCATATCATTCAGGTTCGGGAAAAAAACAGGGATGTTTTATTCGAACTTGGCATCCGATTTGGCAAAGCATTGCAGATGATTAATATCTTGCGAGATATACCTGAAGATTTGCGTTTTGGAAGGTGCTATATACCGATTGACTCATTGGAAGAAATAGGTTTGGATAAAGCAGACTTATTGGACCCTAATAATATGGAAAAATTCCGCCCACTTTACAACGAAAACCTAGACATTACAGTTTCTCATCTCGACGCGGCTGTAGAATATATTGGAATGCTACCATATTCTCAATTCCGACTTCGTGCCGCATGTATGTTACCGGTACTAATTGGACAAAGGACAGTGGGGATGCTCAGAAACCAGAATGTATTGGATTCAGAAAAACGAGTTAAAGTCTCACGAGATGAAATCAAAGATTTAGTGAAAAAGACGAAACGCGCTCTTTTGATTCCAGGAGCCGGGCAAAAACTGCTGAGATCCAATCAGAATGTCTGAAGAATTAACCCTTAGAGTAAATTTGGACGTATGGGTCCCCAAAGGGGACCAAGTGGACTTAGGAGGGGTGGATTCAATAAGGCACGAGCCCACCCTGATACTGACGCGTATGTCTGACACCGTGAATCGTCGTCCCTCGGAATTCCTAGATGAGTTCATTCTCATCGAGGATGAACCTGCCCGAAAGGGAGAGGAAGGGGCGGAAGTCAATCCTCGTTTGGAGCAATTGCGAGCCGCAGTTGTTTTGACACGAGATGCAGTTAGAGCCGCCAGTATAACTGCCCTTGAATTGGCAACCGAATCAGCTCACTTCATGGGTGTTGTGAGCAGAGGTGGGGAGTTGATTAACCCATTCGAACACATTGGTGCTGCTGTTTGGGAAGAGGAAGAAGTCCCAAAAAAAGTGCTCGACGCAGCTTACGCCTACTGCGAAGAATTGACAAAACGTGAAGCTGGAAATTTTTACCATTCGTTCAAGTATCTGCCTGATGACCAACGCAAGGCCATTTGTGCCTACTATGCATTCTGCCGTCGAGCTGATGATATTGCAGATGGGGATTATGTCGATGTATTTCCAGGAGCACTCGGAGCCAAAGACCCTGAAGCGATTCTCTATCGACGTAACCTTGAGGAAATTGCCGCTGCCAAGCCAGTCATAGAACGAACTGAATTTGAGGATAAGTTGGCCCAACTTTTCTTCTTCCGAAAGAAACTCTCAACGGCGTACAATTGTATGTCTAGTACAGATCCTATTTTCATGGCACTGAAGGATGTTGTTTCCACCTATGGGGTTCATCGTGAATACATGGACGACCTCATCAGTGGAATGGAAGATGACCTCTACACCAACCGATATCAAACGTTTGAAGAATTGTATTCTTACTGTTACAGAGTTGCCTCAACCGTCGGACTAGTCTGCATTGATATCTATGGGCACGAGTCTACCGCAGCAGCCAGAGAATTTGCTGAGGCTTGGGGTATTGCCATGCAATTAACCAACATTATCCGTGATGTTCAAGAAGATGCGGAGCGTGGCAGAATATACTTGCCGCTAGAGGATTTAGAACGCTTTGGCATCACTGAAGAAGATATGTTTTCAGGACGGGAATTGCTACAACACCCTGGTTGGAAACCCTTTGTTAAGGAATATTGTGCACGAGTAAAATCGTACAAAGACAAGGGCTTCAAACTCCTCCCATTATTGCCTAAACAAAGCCGTTACAGCCCCGCAGCAATGATGGCATTTTACAGCAGTATCCTACGCCGGATCGAAAAGTCCGGAGGTGACGTGTTTACAGAACGTGTCAAATTGAGTAAAGCCGAGAAGTTGACCCTGGCAGCAGGTGTATACCTGCGCCATCGTTTCTTCTCGTTCTGAACTAGCCAAAACGCGGGCTCACCTTTGGTGTGCCACGCAACCGATTAAGAATGACAGCAAGCGCGAGCAAACAAGGAGGGGAGTAAGATGCGAGTAGCGGTGCTGTTGGAAGACCGATGTCAGCCAAAGAAATGCAACGCTGAATGTGAATCATTTTGCCCCCCTAATCGGAACGGAGTGGAATGTATCGTCATGCATGAAGGTACAGGAAAACCGATTGTTTCAGAACCCCTTTGTATCGGGTGTGGTATTTGCATAAACAAATGCCCATTCGACGCACTGGTCATTACAAATTTACCTGAAGAACTGAAAACTGATATGACGCACAGATATTCCGAGAATGGATTTCGGTTATTCAGATTACCAGCCCCTAGGGAAGAGCAAGTTGTCGGAATTCTCGGAGCCAACGGGATGGGGAAATCTACAGCCATCAACTTGCTTTCAGGAACCTTGCGACCAAATCTAGGAGATTGGTTGGCCGGTGAAAGGCCATGGGAAGATATTCTGGAAGCATTTCCTAGAGGTGAATTGCGAGATTTCATGAGTACTGTCGCAGAAAATGGAGTTCGAATTGCAGTCAAGCCACAGTATGTCGACAAAATACCACGAGCCTTTGATGGTAAAGTTAGTGCATTACTAGAACGGGTTGATCAGCGAGGAGTAATCGATGAAATTAGCGTTGCTTTGGCGATTGACCATCTTTTTGAACGCAATTTACCTGAACTTTCAGGGGGTGAATTACAACGAGTTGCCATAGCAGCCACATTGCTTAAGGATGCAGATGTATACTTCTTTGATGAACCGTCATCATACCTTGACATTTACGAACGAATGCGTGTTGTAAAAATCATACAAGAATTGTCTGAATCAGGTAAGCGCGTCATCGTAATTGAGCACGATTTAGCTATTCTTGACGTTTTGTGTGATCTCATTCACGTAGTCTATGGAGAACGTGCCGCCTATGGAATTTTCACACCACCTCGACCTGCACGAACCGCAATCAATGCCTATCTAGATGGGTATCTAGAACAAGAAAATATCCGGATCCGAGACAAACCAATTCAATTCCTTCGAGGGCGAATGCGGAATGACGAAGTTGGAGACCCCATACTAGAATGGGGCGATATGGAAAAAACACAAGGGACATTCCATCTCAAAACTGAATCTGGGAAAGTACACAGCTCAGAGGTAGTTGGAGTCGTGGGACCCAATGCGACTGGTAAGACAACAATGGTCCGCATGATTGCAGGAGATCTTGAGATGGATGCCGGTTGGTGTACAATGGAAGCAAAAGTATCCTACAAACCACAACACGTCAAACCAGATTTTGCAGGTACTGTACAACTTTGGTTGGATAGTGAACTTGGAATGAAGTGGCGTAAAGGTGAATTCCACACCACTGTGATACGACCACTTCAAGTCGACAAATTGCTAGAACAGGATGCGCGAAGATTGTCGGGTGGTGAATTACAAGCGGTTAGCATTGCCATTTGTTTGGGCAAAGAAGCAGACCTATACCTTCTGGATGAACCCAGTGCACATCTTGATGCGAATGCAAGAATGGAAGCAGCCAAAGCGATTCGAAAAACCATGGAAGTAAATGAAAAGGCAGCCATGGTGATTGACCATGACATTTACTTCATCGACATTGTAAGTGATTCCTTACTTGTATTCGAAGGAGAGGGAGGCTCTGAAGGAAGGGCCGTTGGCCCTCTACCTCTAAGGAAGGGAATGAATCGGTTCCTTGAGCAAGTAGAGATTACATTCCGACGAGATCATGATAGTCATCGACCTAGAATCAATAAGATTGACAGTCGTAAAGATCGTGAACAGAAAGCCAATGGCGAATATTTCTACGTGGGGTGAATCAAATGCCCGTTATTCCGCAGCCGACAGGGGTTCATGCCCGAAGTAGAAGGCGTCTCTCTGCATCTTCGTTGGTGACATGGGAACGCTGTAAGCGCGATTGGTTTTTGACCCGTCGATTGGGCATTCGAGTTGCCATGCATCCAGAAATGCTTCTAGGACATATCGTTGAGGAAGCAGTCACTGGAATTTGGATGGAAAGACCACATCCAATCGAAGGGATGGCAGAAAAGGCATCGACATGGGCACCTGGGCACGAAGGTGGTGTGATGGAAATCAACTCTCTTGAGACTCTGAACAAGTGGCTTCGTTCATTGATGAGACCAATTGTTGACCGAATAATTGAGGAAATAAATGCAGATTGGTCCAATTGTCTATGGAAGGCAGATGGTCGTTCTGTTGGAGAAATAAAACGTGAAAAATTGAATTCCATGATTAAGAATGCAATCAAATTGCAAATGGCTGAAGCAGAAGCCTGTTTGGAAGCAAATGGAGGACCACACCTCGAAGCATTCCGAAATGGAGGGGATCCCTTTGGAACCCCAGCACCCTGTTGGTCAACAGGAGTTGGAACCGGTTGGCAATCTGAAGGTGAGGCATGCACTTGGTGGGAGGCTTGGGAAATTTCCAGGCCATGGGCCAAAGACCCACGAATCAATTCCGCCCAGCGATTGTTCCACCCAGACGGTTGGGCGGCAGGTGAGTTGGATGTTGCACATCGATGGCGGGGTGAAATTCATATCATCGACATCAAGGCAAATCGTGGCACTGGAAGGGACCATTCAGGTGTTGCTCACCAATTACGATTTTACCAGTGGTTGTGGAATGAAACTCGCAATCATCCAAGTAAACCTGAAAATCGAGTAGAAGAAGGAGATGTTACAGAAGCAAATTCTTGGCACCTTGCTGATGGATTCATTCACAAAGCGGAATTAATCAAAGACCTCGATTCCGAAACTGTTCGCCTGCAATCAATTCAAAATCAAATGGCAGCAACCTCAATTCTAGATTTGAATCTCAAGGCAATCAAACCTTCTAATGAAGGGAGTCTAGGGTGCGAAATATGCCATGGGCTACAAACCTGTGATTACCCAAGGGGAGGGAAAGAACAACCCCTCCATTCCCTTATTCCTGATGTTGAAATCAAACCAGCTGGATCTCCGTACGGTGCAATTGGAGACCTCCCGAGCAGAGTCACAGTGAAAGGAGCGCTGCATGGATATTGGGGACCTTTGCCCAATCATTACGGTGACCATGTCATCGGTGCTGCAATTACCGCAGGAGGGAAGTCTGCAGTCATTGAAGAAATGGGACATAATCAATTTCCAACATTGCACGGCCACCAAGGAGATGTGGTTGTCATCAATGCTGCCCCTGGCCAATGGAGAGGAATGATTCGTCTTTATCTGGATTCAGAAAGCCAAATTGTAACTCAAGATGATGCTACTGATTTGGACATAGACAGGATGGGTTTGATTCCTACGCGTGCCAATGTGTCTGGTGTAGTGATTAGTCGTGGTGCCAATAGTGGAACCAATGCCAAGGGCAAGGATTGGTCAATGGCTACCGCTCATATTTGGGATGGAACTGGATTGACTGAAGTTGTCGCATTTGGCAGGGGGAGAACCGAATCATTTGACAATCTACGAGTGGGTGACCATGTTCGGTTTATGGCAGCAGAAATCGGTTGGCGTGAAGGAACACCGCAACTGAGAATCGACCCCCGTAATACACGGATGACTGTTGAAAGTTCACCACCCACTGACTAGATTGTGCCTTCAAAGATTGATTTCCTCGCCGATGTGTTCAAAGACGTCGAATGTTAACGAGAGTTCCGTGCCGGTACAAATTATCGATGATGATGCGCTGTTGGTCAGCAAATTCAGGCGACTATCAGCGACCAGCCTCATCCAGTATCGAGGATGCCCACGCTCATGGTACCATCAGCGAATCGAATTTCTTCGCGGCCCACAAGTCCCTCCGATGATGAGGGGGCATATTGTTGAAAATACGGTCTGCAGGATTCTAAGGGAAAATCCAATATTGGTCACTGCAGATGCTGATTGGGATATTTTAGAGACCCCACTAGATGCTGATGGAAGGCCGGACCGATTCAACCCTGAACGTTTCAAAGGACCCGGTGTTGAGACCCAAGAAGGCGTTGCCGACCTTGATTCCCTTCGCGCGTGGGCGCGCGCACGAGCAGAAATCCATTTCCCAAGAGTGAAGGAAATTCATGTAGCCAATTTTGAGGACCACCCCATGTCGATTGGGAGTGGGGATGATTTGGATGATGAGCAAATGATGTTGATGATCAACACCACATTGAATTTCCACCTTGAAGAAGTTCAAAGGTGCCTTGAAGAAAATGGCGGACCTAATCTAACTCAATTTAGAGAAGGAGTGCGTCCAGAATGGCCAGCACCTGATGGATTTGCACACAATTGGCCTCTACCTCACCCCTCGGCTTCAGAGGGCAATTGTACTTGGATGGAAGCATGGGAAATTGCCAGACCCTGGTTTGTAGACCCCGATGCTGGGACGTTCACAATGGGTTCAATCCACCCTGAACACTGGTTTGCGGGAGAATATGATTTCGTCTATGATTGGGATGGAAGAATATCGATTGTGGACCTCAAGGCGGCAATGGGAGACAATGCCCGCTCAGCGGGGTATGTATTGCAACTCGAAATCTATGCCTGGCTATGGTGGGAGACACATGGCAGGCAATCTATAGTTGAAAATTTAAGATTGTGGTATGCGGGAGCACAAGCGGTCAAAACAATCACTGCTCCAGATGAAAAACGGTTACTCGAACTTGAGGGTGAACTCCGGACGACCTATGACAACCTGTTCGTAAACCGTAGCACCAATATCGATGATTATCCTGCAGAACCATCTCCTATGGAACAATTCGAAGCGGGTGGAGTACACGTTGGTGTTGATGAAAATCCATTGGCCCGTTGTCTGTCTTGTGACCATCGTAGTATTTGTCCAAATGGTGAGAATCGCCAGAAATTACCTTCGATGGAAAGTCTGCAACATGCGGGCCGAAATTGGCCAATCACTTCTTCAAATGAGTTGAAAACACGTGTAGATATTTGTGGCGAAGTTACTGGATTGTTGTCACCACAAAGCGATGATGATGGGAATATTCAGATTAAGTTCAATCTGAAACAAGGTGTAGACCGAATTGAAGTGAAAAACTGCTTTTTCCCGAAGCCAAAACGCATCACACGACGAATTGCAAACGGATCCCACGTCCGAATCAAAGGAGGAAGGCCAACAGAATGGAATTTGAATCCAAGTGTTGAACTTGATGATTTGTCTGAAATTGAAATCATCGACCCAGAGGATGCTGATGGTGAGAGTATTGTCGGTTTGGTCACCGCAGGTAGCGTAGTCGGTCGAGTAATGACGATTCGAGACACAACCTGGCAAAAGAACCGAACCTCATCTGGAAAACCAAAATGGCGCTTGACAATTCAAGACGCAACGGGGCCAATCGGTATTGTTGCCTATTCGTTTGCGATGCCACCCGGTGCAAGATCGGTTCGCCCAGGAGATGATATTGCCATTCTCAATGGGGTTTATTCCCAATTCTTTGCTCAACCTGAAATCAAATTCCAGAAAAATACACGTCTCGCAATTCTGAAGAGACGTGAGGATTAACCACCGCTGGAGACGATAATCAATTCAATCTCTACATCGCCGTTAATGGTTGATGTGTGTGGTACAATTTGTTCTCCAACAATGGTAAGCACGGTAGATGGTGGAATCTCCATTTTTTCAAGGACCGCTGCGATGGCCAATGGTGAATCAAACGTCATCACTGTTCTTTCGCCCTCATGGGTCACACCAACCTCCATGACTACGGCTAAAGCCTCTTACTCAAGAGGTTGATGGCGCCGAGAAGGAGATTTGAACTCCTGCGTCACGAGGACAGTGGATTTCGAATCCACCGCGATACCGGGCTATGCGATCTCGGCTGTGGCCCTTCGACCCTCGCTTTTGACATAAGCCTGACGAGTGTCATGCATAGAAGCCTGAACCGGAGTCCTCGTCGGACAAATCGATGCCAGCAATTTCCTTGCCTTCCATCATCGACAAAAGACGGGCTGCTGTTTCTCGAGTATTGTCTATTGGCAAATCAAGTCCAAGTCCAAAGTCTGAACTAATTCGTTGTGAAAGTCGGTCTGCTGCGACAACGTCGATACTGGTGCCAACCGTTTCTGCAGAATAGGCTGCGCTTGGAACACCATGTAGTGGTGAAAGTGAGACGATAAGGCCAGCCAACCCAAGCATTCCACCAGACGGTTGTTCCGTACTGACTGAGATTCCTCTTTCATTCAATTCAGATTGAACCTCATTGGATGAGCAGGTCAAGTGGATGTTCTCTTCACCAGGTTTCGCACTCAATCCTGCAAGAACTGCAATCAATGGCGTTTTAGATTCCCCTGCAAGTTTGAGGATGGCTTCAGCCATCTCATGTTGGCCTCGGGGGGTCATCGGTTGCCCATTGCCCGTAATTGAAATTACATTCTGCCCATTATCCAAACCGACAGAATGGACTGAAAGGTGAGGTGGAGTCAATAAACCACCTTCAAGAATTGAATGAGGTGGCATGTCTGGGTGGATTATGCGAGCTAGTAGAGTTGCTTCGTGCTGCTCATTTAGTGTGTCAATAACCAGTTTACCCACATTCCCAACACCTGGGACTGCTGCCAGAATTAACTCGTGTTCAGGAAGACCTCCGTCCGCAGTCCAATGAATGGTGGTACTCATTCTTCCTCATCCTCCACCGAAGGGAGATTTAGAGCCCATTCTTTAGATTCAACCTGTTTCAGTTTACGGCGGAGGTCTGCTCTTGCGTCTTCAGGTGAAAATCGCATGGGCCCTGCAGCTTGTGCAAGACCCCCACATTCACCACAAGTCTCGGAAAGTCCGTAGGCAGCACAGACTGTGCATTTCTGCAAACGGGTTCGAGCCATGTCTCACCCCCTAATGGTGAGGCCTTTGAACCTCTCTCTCAAAGAAGGGTTCATTGGCGCAAGATTTCAACTGCACCAACGTCTGCACCAATGTTCTCAGCGATGGCAGCCTCTACTTGATCCCAATGTGATTCTGCAATTTCCCAATCGGGTGCTTTGAGTTCAATTCGATATTCTGGGGCCCCATCATAGTAAGTTGCAATTTCTACTTCATCAGGTGTAGAAGAGCATTTTTCAACTGCACTGAGGGCTTTGCGAATGACTTCAATTCCCTCACTCCCATGGATTTGTATATTGGCAATGGCACGAATGTTCACAAACTCAGGAATGATGTTCTCTATTGCGATTTCGATGAAAATTTTCACCCAATCACCTTCAAATCCTTCATTGGCAAGGGCATTGTTCTCTATTGCTGATTCTTCGAAAGCTGCGTAAAGTGTACCATATGTCTCAGACAATTCATTATTCATCTCTCCTATTTTGGAATCGTCCCAACCAGAACGCTCGCCGACGATTCTCAGAAGTTGTCCAGCACGCTGCTTGTTTTTCCAGCGTTGTAGGGTGTCTCTTCGTCGCTCATCGCTGACCGATTTGATACTGAGTTCAACGCTCTTCTTGTCCCTACGGACCTTCAATGCCTTGGCAACAACACGTTGGCCTTCTCGAACAATGGATCGAATATTCTTGACCCAACCAGAAGCAACCTCGCCGATGAAGATGAAACCTTCTCGGCCAGGATAACCATCTAAGTCAACATAGACACCATTCTGTTTGACCGTTGTAATTGTACAAACAAGAAATTCGCCAAGTTCTGGCCAATTGCCTTCATCTGACATTGCTTTAACCCCCTTTACTCGAGGGTCTCAGCTACCGTTGCGCCAGTTAGTTGCGCCTTTCCACCCGCAGGGCGGGAGAGAACTGAGCCGCAAACACCGCAATTGATGACAGTGGTTGCTCGCTCGAAAATTATCTGCTCATTGCCGCAATCACGGCAGTGTACACGGAGGAAGTTGCTGGTCGCCATTTGTTTCACCTTGAATCACTTGTCGACAAGTTCGAATTTCTTCGCTCTCTTGCATGGTGGAGTGTGCGCCTTTCCAGT
>Ga0208408_1001871_pt1 | contig 11655 bp, 7 predicted proteins | sample ETNtaG_4_FD_185776 | JGI IMG/M metagenome (GOLD analysis project Ga0208408, IMG submission 185776) | Marine microbial and viral communities from oxygen minimum zone, Eastern Pacific Ocean - ETNP201406SV67 (SPAdes) (version 2) | ecosystem: Environmental > Aquatic > Marine > Oceanic ... | reverse complement strand
TGTCCCCTCCGTTCCGCTACCATTCTGAAACCCGATCGTGGCGGAGTTAGTAATGCCATCCATCTCACTGTAATTCACTCCAAAAGATCCATCTGCAAATAAAACAATCTGGAAATCAAATAAGCCCCAGTAATCGGTATTGCCGCCTGGAAGCCAGCGGACAACATTATGATACCAGATTACTGCTCTATCAGGGTTGGTATGGAAATAGATATCTCCACCGGCAGTGGCATTGGCATTATTATTCATTGGATTTAAATCATCCCAGAAGCTAAAAATAGCTGGCCTGGGCGCATTAATCGATGGGATTTCCGTATTGTTCCAAACAGTTGAATTGGCCGTACCCCATCCAATCCAGCCATTGGCATTGACCTTGACATAATCATAGGTTTCTCCAAAAAATGAAAAATCAAAGGGGAGTTCTATGTCCGCTGTTGCAAATTGATCGTTGTGGGGAAACGTGAGTTGGGTACCCATTCCACTGATATCAATCCAATAATAATCCAGCCCATCTTCCACGTCGGAGCTGGTCCAATAGTAATTGCCGCCATCAGGACCACCTTGGGAATTTTCGAACGGGAGTGCTTGAGAGACACTTACCTCGTATGATAGTGGCACACCGTCTTCACTGGCATTGATAATTTCCAGGATTTGGGTCCCAAAATTACCAGCATCCAGCACAAAGGAAAACTCATCGGGGTTTACATCTATGGTAGGGATACCAAGGGCGACAGTGAAAGAAATAGATGTCCCTGATTCGGTAACATTATACAGGTTTAAACCACCCTCTCCTCCGCTACCCTCATTGTATAGAAAACAAGCCGGGTTTGTATCATCATTGATCGATGTGTGATTGTAATCAGAACTATAGGGTGCATTATTAAAATTACCGTTGCTGGTCAGTGTACCTCCGGGACGGTAAAGATATATTTCATCAGGCGGTCCGGAGGCATTTCCATTACCGGCCTCTGTATTTATCCTGTAAACCAGTAAACCGGATCTATTGCCCGGGGTATTCACCTCATACAGACCTTCTTTCTTGCGGTATTCAACCACAAAATATTCTGTTTCTGAATTGGGTGATGCAATTTTATACAAAACATTTTCCTGCTCCTGAAGTGGGTTCAGGGTGTAGGTACCGCTGGCATTGATCTCTGTTATTTCAACCCAGTCTCCATATTTCCACTTCATAAACGCACTGGAATACTGGGGCGGATCCGTATTTGATTCCATCAGGTCCCAGGCGCCAACTGCTGAAGGTGCTCCTCCGCCATCGTAATGGTACAAGTCAGGAGCGCCCAGGACATGGAAGAATTCATGGCAGAGTACACCCACATTGAAATACCAAGACTCAGAGAGCATGAACAAATAGTCACCTGCAATTGATCCGTTGATTTCAACGTCTTGTGAATATAAAGACCACCGATGCGGCCACAACAAGTCTGCCCAGTCTCCTGGTGTACCATAAACAACAAAAGAAACCGCATCAACATATCCATTATCGTCACCATCAATATCAATATCTGGTGATACACTTGGCGCGATAGCATTCAAGGCATTTGCTAATAACGTATGTTCACGCAGCCCGCGTTCAGCATCATTCTGGTAACCTATTGGATTCGCCTCAGAATAAGGTTCATAATAACCCCTGGGCTGACTATCTACATATGTAGTGTTGATATCTCCAAAACTGCCGGGATAATGATGGGTATTAACGGTCAATGTATTGTAAGATGTCTCATAGTAATAGTTTTTTAAGGATGATTCATCTCCATCAGTCTGAAAAAATGCATCATAATATGACCTTGGATGCGGGAATTCCGGATCATCGGAAAATTTGATAAAAACATTAATCTGATTTATCACACCAGAAGTGGGTGCATCGCGATCTGGCCTTCCGCTATTTTGACCAGAATAAAATAATTGATTCCTATGATAAACATCTGGGCTAATTGCTGCACCAGGAGTTAAACCATACATTGCGGGTTCAGCTGCTCCTGCCATTAACTCGGAAGGTACCAGTTCACCGTCAACTGCAATTGCATAATAAAAATATCCATCTTCCGGATTCATCACGATGGTAAAATCGTTTTCGTCGTGAAGGCGGCGGCCATATTGGTCACCAGTGATAAAACAGTCCAGCATGGATCCATCAGGAAGTGGTATGGTCCTTGGGATCGAGTGGAACCATGTGCCAAAAAGAAACGATACCAGCGTCGATACAAATAATAATAGACGAAAATACTTCATCTATATTTGATTGATCTGTAGGGCTGGAATTGTTAAGGAATAATGGTGCTTATTTAAAAAGCACCATCTTGCGCGAAATAACACGACCATTTACCCGTAAACGGTAAAGATAGGTGCCACTGCTCACAGGATTACCTCTGTGATCAATGCCATGCCAACGATACGTAGATTGGCCCGGATGAAAAGATCCAGAATACAAAGTTCTTACCCATTGGCCCTGTAGGTTAAAGATAGATAAATCTCCAAAAGATTCATTTTCAGATTCGACCGTGATAGTTGTCACAGGGTTGAAAGGATTAGGATAATTGGCCTTCAGTGACAGGAGACCGGGCTGCATATGATCTACATCCAGTGCGGCACGAATTAAAGTCATTTTATGCGTGAGGTCACCATCATGGGATACGTGGTTTAAAACCATTGAATTACCCGTCCACTCCAGGATAGAATATCTCAATTCCTGACTGCCCAGAATCCCCATTGGCGTAATGAACCGCCGCAGGAATAATACCTGGATCTCATCTTTAACATAACTGAAGTAGTGGTATGCCCAGGACAATTCTTCATTATAAATCACAGCGGAACTGGATTCATAAATTAAAAATCCTTCCCGGTCTCCGCCATCAGCAATATTGACTAATATATCTTTACTATCATATGTCTCGACCTGGCTGAATAAGGATTCGGTACCGGTCCACTCACCGATAAATTCCATGATGGATTGGCCAGACAGGGCCGTCATCAGGCTCAAGGCAACAATAAACGCCAAATATCTATGAAAGATTGATTGCATATTCATTGGTTTTTAAACTGGGAAAGTTACAAATTATAATAATTTATTGCAGGGTATAATTCGGCACCGATTAAATGTGTTCTGCTAATAATAAAAGTGACTATTTCAATAATAACATTTTACCGGACAGTTTCCTGTTTTGTACATCCAGAATGTAAAGATACATCCCTGCTGCTGCCTGTTTTCCGAAATCATTTTTTCCATTCCAGGTTATTTTATGGGATCCCGGGTCTCCAAATTCATTTTTGATGGTCCGAATCAGCCGTCCATCCAGACTATACACCCGCATGGAATGATACCCGGATTCCACCAAATTATATTCTATTGTCGTTGTTGGATTAAAGGGGTTTGGATAATTTTGTTTAAGTTGGAACCCCAGATGAAAATCATTCCTGGAACGGACAGTCAATGGCCCTTCACAGGTGTTTTCATATGCACCTATGATAGATTCGGAATCTGACGCAGTTACACAAATAGATCCGTCAGATACCCGGTAGTCATTATACTGCACATTGCAATAATCCGGATCTTCATTCAGAAATCCTGCACCGATGCCTACTATTAGGCTATCCGTACTTGGAATTGCCGTGGCACCTCCCTCCACATTTGAAAAACTCAATCCGATGGTACTGGTATTATTTTCCGTATTCACACGAAAAATATTACCATTATTACCCCAGATAATTGAATTTTGTATTTCCACTGCCGAGCTGTACATCGCTATAACTGACCCGTCACCTGCCGTATTGCCTGCAAATGTAGCCTGGTTTAAAACAATCGCAGCCTGGTATCCTACAATACCTCCACCAAAATCCGAGCCGATATTGTGCTCAAATGCCGTCCAGGAAATATTTCCTGTTCCTCCCATCTGGTAAAGGCCACCTCCTTCGATGAAGGCATCATTTTCCCGGATGGTTGCATAGAGCAATGAGGGTTCAGCACTTTCAAAATATAGCCCTGCCCCCCAATAGGCAATATTTGATTCTACCCATACACCGTGTAACACTGGCGATCCGCCTGTAATGTAAATACCTCCTCCGAGGTTGGCGCTATTTCCCCTTACAGTGACATCAACCAATAATGCATCTGAATCTGACAGGTAAATACCACCTCCTATCTCCGCGTTATTATCTCTAATAATAAGATTTTCCAAAACAGGAGAACAATTTTCGATCACCAATCCGCCTCCATAGGGGTCGGAACCGCCCGATATTGTTATTCCCCGCACGGTGGCATTTTCACTTTCACTTCCGGAAAGCACCATGCAGGTTCTCCCCGCAGGAGGTGAAGATAGAATCGTTGCATTGATAAGATTGAAGTTATTCTGTTCATAAGCAAGGGACTCCAGTACAAGTTGCTTTTCAATAAAATTGATGGATTCAATATAGGTACCGGGGTTTAATCGAATGGTATCTCCATCCGCCGCACCATCAATGGCGCGCTGAATGGTGGCAAAGGGTGTTTCCAGACTGCCATCCATATCATCATTGCCGTCCACGGCAACATACCATGATGGGCCAACATTGATAGGACCGCACCCAGGTCCAAAACAGCCTATAAAATCATTATTATCACCACTAGAAACACAGGGCGAATTTTCCCTCAAATAGTAATTTCGGGCGGACTCATTACAGAAAAATGGTTCCACTGCCATATTATAATCGCCCCAGGTCAGGTTCGCATTACCGTTTGTTACAATTCCATCTTCACCATGTTCAACATTTGAATAATCAATATCTAATGAGGCTTCATCACCGGAATCACGGAAATAAATTTGCACATCTTGATTGTTGTAAATGATGGAATTGGTTATAATAACTTCGCAGTCATCTCTCAAGTAAAAACCGTCACCAAATAAACCGGCTATATTGTTGGCAATCGTAGCATGGGTAATATCCACAAAAGAACTGCTGCGAATATATAAACCTCCCCCTGAACTTGCTGTATTATCTGTAATAAGTATCCAGGATAAATCTGGATTGGCATTGTTAATATACAGACCCCCACCCAATCCTTCTGAAATATTGTCTTTGATGAAAAGACTATCAGCAACAAGATTTGCATCATCCTTCAGGACGATACCGCCCCCTGTGTTTGAGGCTGTATTGTTTTCCACAACAGTTGATGACATCATCGGTGATGATATCGACCGGAGGTAACATCCACCTCCGTATTCGGCTATATTTCCTGTAAATCGGCAATGAAAAAACTCAGGGCTGGAACCGTTGCGCGCATACAATCCTCCGCCCACATCATCCGTACTATTGTCAACCACAGTGCAGTTTTGAAAAACGGGCGACGCTTCAAAACAAAAAATCCCGCCGCCGCCCCCGCCGGCACTGTTATTGTTCTGTATGGTACAATATATGATGGTGGGTGAACTCCCCTGGCAATAGATACCACCGCCGTAATGGAAATAAGAACCATTTTCGTCAGGGTCTTCATTATTTCCATTTCCGTTTTTAAGTGTAAACCCGGACAAAACACTATTGTTATTTTCACCGTTTTTAAACGTGCATACGCTACCATTTTCCAGGCCGTCAATAACTGTACTATCAATGAGTAAGGTATCATTTTCAATTTCAAAACGGGATGTGATAACAATTGCTTTCCCAAGAAAATCAATATTTTCATAGTAAAACCCAGGGGCTACAATGATAGAGTCTCCATCTATTGTAGTAGTGATGGCTGCCTGGATTGCTGCGTAATCACCAGGGACAGTATATGTTGCTGCTGATAAAGCAGAAAGTATCAACATGAGAAATGGAATCAGTATATTTTTAGCCATGAGTATTGTAAATATAAATCGGGGTATAAATTAATTATTTTTAACCATATTTCAGGATTGATGTATGCAGTTCAAATAGTAATTTCCGCACTGTCTTTATCGCATTTTACTTTTATACGATCTTGATCGCAGCCGTACCAAAGGAAATATTGCCCCTGGAAACACGAGTTTCCGCCACACCACCTACTGTAAAGGAGCTTACCAAGGCTGGTATAACTGTACAGGTGGAAAAGGGCGCTGGGCTGAAATCCTACATTTCTGATAGTGATTATAAAGAGGCTGGAGCTCAAATCATAGAATCTGCTGCTGCGCTTTATACAAATGCAGATATTATTCTGAAAGTCCAGACTCCGGATATCGAAGAGATTTCTCAATTCAAACCAGGAACCGTCTCTATCTCGTTCCTGCAAACAACACGGGCCACAAATCTGGTAATAGCCATGGCAGCAATACCTGTGACCGGTTTTTCCATGCACTTGATACCCCGTACAACTCTTGCACAAAAAATGGATGCTTTATCTTCCCAGGCTAATATTGCCGGGTACAAAGCAGTGCTAGTTGCTGCTGGTAGGATAGGGAAATATATGCCGCTACTAATGACCGCTGCTGGTACAATCCGACCATCAAAAGTGCTTGTCTTAGGTGCTGGTGTGGCAGGCTTACAGGCCATAGCCACAGCAAAAAGGCTTGGTGCCCAGGTGGAAGTATTCGATGTCCGTCCAATTGTAAAGGAGCAAGTCGAATCACTGGGGGCAAAGTTTATTGAAGTGGCAGCTGATACTAAAGAAGGCGTTGGTGAAGGTGGTTATGCTAAAGAAACCTCAGAAGATTACAAGCGCAAGCAGCAGGAACTGATTCATGATCACATTTCCAAAGCCGATGTAGTAATTACCACAGCACTTATTCCTGGACGGCCAGCCCCGTTATTAATCCCGAAAACAATGGTCCAGGATATGAGACCAGGATCGGTTATTATGGATTTAGCCGCCGAAAATGGTGGGAATTGTGAGCTTACCAGTAAGGATGAAGTTGTAGAATTCAACCAGGTAATCATAGATGGCACTTCCAATATCCCTGCAACCATGCCGGTTCACGCCAGTGCACTTTATGCAAAAAACGTGGCAGCATTCCTCCTCTATACATTGAAGGATGGCGAATTGAATCTAGATTTTGAAGATGAAATTATTTCCGGTGCACTGTTCACCCACCAAGGGGAAATTACTCACCAGCCTACAGAAGAATTAATCAATCAATCAAAGGACTCTTAAATGGACATAAACATAATTACTGTTTTTATACTCGCCATTTTTGTTGGCTTTGAAATTATAACAAAAGTTCCCCCTACCCTGCATACACCATTGATGAGTGGATCAAACGCTATATCTGGGATTGCAATTGTAGGTGCTATTATTTCTACAAAAACTGGTGGTGATATTGGATCATATTTAGGACTAGTTGCTGTTATTTTTGCCACAATAAATGTGGTAGGTGGTTTTATGGTTACCAACAGAATGCTGAAAATGTTCAAGCGGAAATAAAACATACAGTGAATATTCCAAATATTTCCTACGTGCTCGCTTCAGTCTTATTTATCCTTGGAATTAAAAAGCTAAGTCACCCAAAAAGTGCACGAAATGGGAATACCCTTGCAGCCATTGGGATGCTTATAGCAATTATAGCGACCCTATTATCAGAGGGCTCACTTAATTTTGAACTAATTTTCATAGGAATTATTATTGGCACATTTATCGGTGCCATATTTGCTATAAGAGTCGAAATGACCCAAATGCCCCAAATGGTAGCAATATTTAATGGTTTTGGTGGTGGAGCTTCTGCCCTTGTCGCTGCTGCAGAATTTCTTAAATCTGGTGCAATTACTACCTTTACTCTTACTACAATAATTTTTTCAGTTTTTGTAGGGACATTAACATTTACTGGAAGTTTTATCGCATTCGGTAAACTTCAAGGGTTTGTTACTGGCAAGCCTGTAATCTTCCCAGGCCAAAAAATTTTCAATATCTTTTTAGCTGGGTTCTTGGTGTATGTAGGTTTTCGTATCATCAACAATCCATTTATCGTCCCTGGTCAACAAATTGATATAAGCTTTTTTTATTATCTCATCGCTGTATCAGCAGTATTAGGGATTGCCCTGACAATCCCCATTGGTGGTGCGGACATGCCTGTGGTGATTTCATTGCTGAACTCCTATTCAGGGATTGCTGCTGCAGCTACCGGATTTGTGCTAATGAATAATGGTCTAATTATCGCTGGTTCTCTGGTAGGTGCATCAGGTATTATTTTAACAAATATCATGTGCAAGGGGATGAATCGTTCCCTGGCCAATGTGATCTTTGGTGCTGTGGGACTGGAGCAGGAAACAACCGGGTCGGACGGCGCAAAACAAATGAACGTGAAGGGCTATTCAACTGAAGAAGCGGCTATGATATTTGATGCCGCAGATAAAATAATTGTGGTGCCTGGTTATGGCCTGGCTGTAGCCCAGGCACAGCACGCTGTTCGGGAAGTGGCTGAATTCCTGGAAGCCCAACAAAAACAGGTTTTGTATGCCATTCATCCTGTCGCCGGCAGAATGCCGGGGCATATGAATGTACTGCTGGCTGAGGCAAATATACCATATGAACAATTAAAAGACTTAGATGAGATCAATCCTGAATTCGAAGATTGTGATGTGGCCCTTGTTTTAGGAGCAAATGACGTAGTCAATCCCGCTGCCCGGCATGACACTTCATCACCCATTTACGGAATGCCAATCCTGGATGTAGACAAATCTCGCACGGTGATGATTAATAAACGGACCATGAACCCCGGATTTGCCGGTATCCAGAATGAATTATTCGGCTATGAAAATTCTATTATGATCTTTGGCGACGCCAAGGAGATGCTGCAGCAATTATTGAAAGACTTGAAAGATCTGTAAATCATAGTAAAAACCCCCGTTCAAGGGGGTTTTTACTATTGGCAATTTATTTTATTATTTTTCTTTACTCATATCAACCATAATCTTAGTCGTACCTGAATATAAACCAAGCGTGATATATTTAGAACAGACCGCTTCTGCATAATCTTCTGAGAAATATCTCCCAACCTTAAATACACGCCCTCCGCGATCTGCTACATCTTCCAGATCCGGCAACAGCTCTTTCACTGCTTGTACTTGTTCGTCTCCCTGCGGAACGATATTCACTTCAAACATTTCCATTTCTCCTCCCAATTCAGAACTAACGTAATAAGCAATCATACCAGTGAACTCCGAAACAGCCATAGCTTCTTCTTCCGTTACTTCATCATCCGCTTCGGCCATCATATTAATCAAATCAACCAAACCTTCCGCAACGTCAACGTCAGGCCCTTCATCTAGGTAGGATTGGACCAGTTGTTTTAATTCAACCAGGTTTGTTATATCTTCAGGCTTCCCGGGCTGCAGATCGGGGATATCAATATTCCATTTATCCGCGAATTCTTTGATCAGGTCAATCTCCTCTTGGGCCACATCATCATCGATTGCTGCTAATTTCATTAAAATATCAATAATTTTCTTTGCACCTCTTGGACGTATCATATCACTAATGAGATCGCCAGACTCCTTTCGTTCCAAGTTCAGAGCTCTTCCCAAAAGTGTTAAAAACCCTACCCCTCGATTATTGTCCACATAATAGCCTGTACCAATCATGGTAAATACAAATGCCAGAAACAAAGCAATGACACTCTTTGCTGCAGAAAAATAATCATTTGTAATTAACAGACTATTCAAAAGGAACGGGAATCCAACAGCAAATCCTAACATGGCAGCTACGATGGAAATACTGTTTGCTACTTCTTCATTTTTTCTTCGCTTCCAGATTTTATTCACCGTTAAATATCCTTTGATCAGGGAGAAAATCAATGCACTGGAAACAAGAACGCCGATCAGCTTTTCAAAAATTGTTGTACCACCTTCAGGTGAAGCTAAAAGAACGGAAGATAGAATAATTCCGAGAAGGAACAGTTTAATGGAATGACCCATTTGAGATATCCTGTATGTTTGGATTTTCTAAAAAGATAGTGAACATATTCAGTGGAAAATCTAAATCAATATATGATTATAATAAAATACTTCATATTCGTCAGTATATATCAGCAAAATAATTCCTGGATTGATTTATTAAATCCCCCAACAATTTTTTATCTTCTGCATGAAGTTAACTGGTCAGTTTAACCGGCTGTCGGGCAGGGTAAAGTGCACGTAGCCATTTTGTTTAAAAACTAGTTTTTCATTTGTGAATGATAATTCCCGGTCATTATTATTGCTGTAATCTTCAATACTGATCAGGTCCGGCCTTATCACTGTTTCTGAAAAATTGTTGTCTTTAAGTATAATTGAACCTGGGTAAAGTTTGCTGCTTCCGTGTTCATCCTGCAGCGTAACTGATTTTACAACAATGTGCCCCAGGTTCTTTTTCTTTACATTCACGGTTCTGGCTCCTAGGAACATCGTAGCACTGACTGTAAGCAAAATACCGGTAATGAGTCCTGTTAAATATTGCTTCATCATTTCCTCCTGGTTAATGAGTACTGCAATAATACAAATAAGGGAAAAATAAATAAATAGGTTTCAGAGCCAGTCTCAGCCTTAGAAACAGTGCCTGGTCAGTCGCAAGTAGATCTCCTATACCTTATCCTGTTTCAAGACCTTTCCTTTTCGATACGTGATATTTTCTACATGGTGACCATCGTCGTCATAGATTTTCCATACACCGTCGCGCTGACCATCATTCATAATACCCTCTTCTTTAATGGTCCCATTATCATAATAATTTGTAATGGGTCCGATCAATCCCGAACTACTCTTATCTATAATCTCGCCATCCAGATAATGTGTTGTTCGAATCAGTTTTCCTCTTTTGCTGTATAGCAGCCATTCTCCTTCACGTTGACCGCTCTTCATCACCCCTTTTTCCTTGATGCGACCATTGTCATGATAAGAAAGAAACGGTTTTATTTTATGTGGACTTTGTTCACTGAGGACCTTACCATGGTCATAGATCTTGATTTTTAATAATTTTCCCCGGGTATTGAACTCTTTCCACTCCCCATTTTTTCTGCCTTTGGAATATTTACCTGTTTCCTTGATGCGGCCATTATCATGGTAGGTCACGGCAGCACCTTCCCGGAGCTTAGGGCCACTCTCTTCTATCATAGATATGGTTTTTAGAGTTTCTCCATTTGAATAGGTTACAGTTTTTGTGTGTACACCACGGGAATCATAAAATTTCCAGACCCCATCCCGTTTGTTATTATTGGTAATCCCTTCAGCCTTGACGCGTCCGTTATCATGATATTCTGTAATATTTCCGATCGCTCCAGGATTTTCCTGACTCATGATATCGCCGAAATCATATATTGAAATAGTCAGTAATTTCCCTTTGGCATCATAATGCTTCCATTCACCATGACGTTTCCCGGCATTTGTAATACCCTGCATCTTAATACGTCCATTTTCGTGGTAGATCACAGAATCCTGGATAGCACCTGGATTTTCTGTTTTGATTGCCTTTCCTTGATCATAGGTAACAATAGTAAGAAGCTTTCCTTTTTGGTTATAGTTTTTCCAGTCACCATCTTTTTTCCCCGCTTTAAAATGCCCTTTTTCTTTGATGCGGCCATTATCGTAATATGTAATAGCTAAACCATCGCGCTTTACCTTCTTCTTCTTCTTCTGCTGCTGCTGAGCCTTGGTTGTCAAATTCTTATAATATGTCCGGACAGATTCTTCATTCTCTACTGCATCTATATCACCACTGGCACTGAATTCCCTAATCACATTCTC
>Ga0208408_1001864_pt1 | contig 11696 bp, 7 predicted proteins | sample ETNtaG_4_FD_185776 | JGI IMG/M metagenome (GOLD analysis project Ga0208408, IMG submission 185776) | Marine microbial and viral communities from oxygen minimum zone, Eastern Pacific Ocean - ETNP201406SV67 (SPAdes) (version 2) | ecosystem: Environmental > Aquatic > Marine > Oceanic ... | reverse complement strand
AATGCGCTCAGGCCATCGATCAAACCCGACCCATGCATCGAACCCTCCTCCACCGAGAAACCGGACCTGTTCTCCCTGGCAACAGGGTGCTCGACCCATGAGTACGGGCCCTGCAGGAAACCATCGCTTTCGAAGAGATCGCTCCACGACTGGTTCGAATCCCTGATGTATGGCATCTCCGATCCATGGAAAGCCCCCTCCTTGCCGAGGAGGAAGAAAGCGCTCCCGATGTTCGAGGGTGCGATCATCTCGATAGTGAGGATGCCCGGGGCGGCGAAGTCGAGCGTCGTCCCATTGGTGAAGAACTCGGAGCCCTCCTCCCTCACCAAGTAAGGGACGTGGACGCTCATCGGGCTGGAAGCCATGAACTCGACCTCCTGCAACACCGCTCCAACCAATGGTGATGGATTGATCTGCAGATCTTCTGGTGGGACGCTGGGGAAATCTTCGGAATTTGAGAAGCACCCCGTCACCGGAGCGAGGAGAATCGCCAGGGACATGCACACCGCTGCAACACGTGTCATCAGCATGGAGTGGGACTGGGAGTTTAAGGAATCATTCAAGGCGAGCAATCCACTCAGAGAGGTCGAGGAAGATGGTCCAGAGCCCAGTAACGAAGATCGAACCGCGCATCGCAAGCAGGCTATCCAAGCAGAGGTACCAGCTGGTTGGCGAGCACGGTGGGGTCAAGGTCTGCCACTGGACCAAGCAGTCGCTTATCGCTGACCGATCCTGCTACAAGGGCACGTTCTACGGCATCGAGAGCCACGGTTGCATGCAGATGGCGCCGAACGTCGACACCTGCAACCTAGGGTGCACATACTGCTGGAGGGAGCCGCACTCGGACACCCTCAACAAGATCGACGACGACCCGTACGAGCTGTACCTGGAGTCGGTCCGCGGCCACAGGAGGCTTCTGACCGGGTACGGGGGGAACCCGAAGGCAGACCGGGAGAAGTGGCTCGAGGCCCAGAACCCGAAGCACGTCGCTATCTCACTCAATGGCGAGCCGACACTCTACTCCAGGCTCGGGGAGTTCCTCGACATCTGCCACCAGCACGGCACCAGCACATTCCTGGTGACAAACGGGAGCCTCCCGAAGGTGATAGAGAACCTCGATCCGCTTCCTACGCAACTCTACGTCAGCGTTGATGCTCCCAACAAGGAGATCTTCGACCGCATCTGCAAGCCCAAGTTCGACCAGGGGGCCTTCCACAAGCTCGAGCAGACCCTGGAGATCCTCCCGAGCCTGGACACACGCACGGTTTGCCGTCACACCCTGATCAAGAACGAGTCACTGGGGCATCACGATGACTACGCCCGCCTGGACAACATAGCCGATCCCGACTTCATCGAGGCGAAGGGATTCGTATTCGTCGGCAACAGCAGGAACAACCTCTCGATCGACAATATGCCAACCCACGCTGAGGTAATGGAGTTCTCCGAGAAGCTGGCGCCCATGGTGGGGCGCGAGGTCCTGTCGGACAGGAGGGAGAGCAGAGTGGCCCTCATCGGACGCGAGATGATCCCGATCACGCTGCCCGAGAAGACCATGGGGCTACCCGCAGACCTGGGGATAGCGAGACCGCAGAACTTCTCGCTGCCTCAGGCCTGAACCATGGGCCTGCTGGAACCGCACTCCGGGCATAACTGCTCATCGCTTTCCCCGTATTGGTGGAAGCATGCAGGGCAGGTCGATGAAAGAACCATCTTACTAGAGCCGCCGATTTCCACTTTCTCATCTTCGACTCTCTCGAGGATTAGTTTGTCCCGCTCTATGCCTGGCAACTCGAACCTCCCCGGCCCGCCAATCTCGAGGAGCACGTCTGGAGGGAGGGTCACTGTTCCCGAGTCGTCCACGATCAACTCCCTGGAGTCTGCGAGCTCGCCTATGTCCACGTCAAGCCCGTGCTGCGCTATGAATCGGCCTTCCCTGAGTTCCAGGGACCTCTGGCAGAAAGATGCAACCTCCCGGTTGTGGGTTACTAGAAGGAATGCGACATCGCTCTCGGTGTGGAGTTGCTTGAAGAGGGTCAGGACCTCCCTGCTGGTGATCGGGTCCAGCGCGCCCGTGGGCTCGTCCGCCAGGATGAGCTTAGGTTCGGTGATCAGTGCTCTGGCGATAGCGACCCTCTGCTGCTCGCCCCCGGAGAGCTGCTCGGGCATCCCATAGGACCTCTCAGCAATACCGAGCCTCTCTAGCAGTGCCATCGCCTTCTTGCGGGCCGGCCTAGCGAGGACCCCCTGGTGGAGTAGGGGCTGGGCCACGTTGTCTAGTGCGTTGAGGTGGGGGAGGAGATTTGAATCCTGGAAGATGAATGAGACGGTCTCCTGCCTCAGCTTCACCAGTTCTTTGCCAGTCATTCTGGTCATACTCTTTCCAGCAAGTTCCACTGATCCCGCTGATGGCTTCATCAATCCTCCAAGGCACTTGAGGAGAGTCGACTTACCCGACCCACTCGGTCCCACTACGGCAACCGCCTCGCCCTCTGCAATCGAGACGCTCAGGCCCCTTAGGGCGACCACGTTGCCGTCTTCGGCATTAGACTCGTATATGTGGTAGAGCGAGTCTGCCCTCAGAATCCCCCCTTCATCCATAAATTCACTCTCCCTTCAATACCGTTGCTAGGTCCGCGTCCAATGCCCTTCTGGTGGTGAATAGCAGCGATAGGACGACTGCTCCTAGTACCATTCCGTTCACGAGCACCAACTCCATCCAAGGCCAAACCAGGTCTCTGTCAATCGGTGCGCTCTGACCTAGGAAGAGTTGGAAGATGAACCCGAATACACCGAAGAAACCGTTGAAAGATTCCGAAACGGCCAGCCCTAGGGTCACTCCAAGGACCATGCTTACCAGCAGGATGGACATTATCTCGAACAGCACCAATCTGACAACCTGATTCGGACTGGCACCTATCGCCTGCAGTATCGCCAGCTCTCTCTTGCGCTGGCTCAGGACCAGTGATAGGAAGACGAATGCCGATGAGACAGAAGCCAGTGCCGCGACTACGAACATCATGCTCAGCAATCCGGGAGTACCGAAGATTAGTCCGCCATTCCTCTCGTTGCTCTCGTGAGCCGAGGACCAGTCCTGTGCGGAGACGACCCCGCTAACGCTCCTCAGGTTGGCGCTTATCTTCTCCATAGCATCAGCACACCCACTCTCTTCTTGGTCGCATAGCTCGAACAGCCAAGTTGTGGATTTGTATTGCTCGGAGGCCGAACTTCCCACCAGTTCGATGTACGTCTTCTCCCCTATGACGATCGATGGATCTACCTCAGTAGCCGATAATCCGGGTATCCAATCCTGAGTTCCTGCGAACCTTATCGCGGTCTCGCTGACCCCTGTGACTTCAGGTAAGCCAAACTCATTCTCGGAGTAGGTGGTGTATTGTATCACAATCGTGCTCCCCCTTAGGGGATCATCGAGGGAGTCTTGAGCACCCTCGCCAGCAGTGAAGTTCCCGGTTCCCCACTTCTCAGCGATTCTGTTGATGTCTTCGCCCGGGATTGACTGCCTGTCCCAGAGAAGCGTGTCCTCATGCCCATCGAAAACGACCCAGGTTGGCAGGAGAACCCCGCCTTCCTTTGTCGAAGTGAGGATATTGCCGACCGAGGTCATCGACGATATCCCGTTGATGTCATTGTCACCGACCGTCTCGATTGACTGCATGATCAGGTTACTTGCCTCCGCCTCAGAGTAGGTTGAGTCGAATTGGACCTTCAGATCCGCACCGTTCTGGGCATTTGTCGTCCTCTCGTCGACCAGAGTTCCAGTGTGACCCTGGACTGCAGCCAGAGTAACTATCGAGAGGGTCAGCATCATGATCAGGGAGAGCCGACTCACCGAAGAACTGGATCCGGAGCCGCTGAGGCCCCTCCTGATGTCGGATATCGCGGGGGACCATCCTACCAAACGATTCAGGATCTGCGGTCCTGCGGCCCCTAACCTGGAAAGGACCAGTGCCCCCCCTATCCATAGGAAGAACGGACCAAGGAGTAGCAGGACCGCATTGGGGATGAAGAAGGTAACAATCCCACCACCCCCCCAACTTAGCAACCCTCCCCTTGACTCGATCCAACTCTCAACGAAGGCTAGTAGGCCAAGGGAGAAGATTACCCAATGAAGCAGGTAGTTAGGCTCCTTCTCATTCCTAATCCTCCTTACTCCCTCGTCTATCTCTATGCTTAGGAAGTCTGCAGTCCTCTTCTTTCCATAGTAGTATGCGATACCTAACGTTAGGGCTGTCACAACGAATGTGGACCAGAAGCTAAGGACCGGGTCGACCTTGAACTCCCCTTCATCGGTGAACCGCAGGAATCCTACCGACCTGAGGACAATCTCGACTGCACCCGAAGCCAATCCGAAGCCAAGTGCCCATGCAATCGTGCCTATGCCGTATATCTCCAGCACCATCATCCTGGATAGGGTGGTCTCTGTTCCACCGATTACCCTGTGGATTGCAACCTCCCTTCTCCTTTGCTCGAGGGAGAGGACCAGGCCATAGATCAGTACTACGAAGGAGAGTGCTACTATCGGGATCACTAGGATGTAGTCGAAGGTCTGAATTATTCCAAGGAAAATGTTGAGGAACGTGATGGTCCCCGAGATTAAGTCGTTGTACTCAATCGCGATCAGAGCAACATCCGATGATTCCGCCCAACCTGTCTCCCCCGACTCCACTTCTGCGATCATCTGTTCGGTAATTGAGCAGGGATCAGAACATCCCACTATGAACAACCTCCCTACATTGACGTCCTCAACCAGGGCAGACTCGTTAGTGACCGGGTCCACAAGAGTTACGTCCCTCTTGACCTTCTCCAAATCATCCTTCAGATCCGATAGCCAATCGCCTGCAGCCCTTGTGGAGGATGTGGGTATTGCTGCCCGATCAACGGCCACTCCAAGATATGCGTGATCGTTCTGCATTAGAGTGGTCTTCTGCTCCTCGCTCAGGACTGAGTCTGTTACGATGACTGGGTGGAAGAGGAGGGAGGGATTCCCGAAGTCGCCCTCCTCGTATATGGCGGCGACCTTGAGATCGGTCACGTTCATCGTATCCTTGCAGAACATCCTCACGAAATCATCGAAGTACACATCGGTAATCGTGGTGCAGGACTGGTATCCATCCGGGATGTCTTCTCCAAGGTATGTCCCAATGACATAGGAGAAGGTTAGCGAGTCAATTGTGTCGTTGACCTCTACTCCGGCTGCACTGGCTATTCTGGAAGGGAGGACGATTGACCTGTTTGCTTCGGCATCGGCAGCACTTGACGGCCATGAACCGAATATCACGTCCTTCGCGTGCCTCTCCCCAAGCTCTCCATCCCATACTCCATCGCCGTAGAACCTGATTATCCGATTACTGTTGATCTCGGGACCGTTCTCCCTGGCCTCCTCGTAGTCCCAACTCACGTTGCCCCAATCGGAGGTTGACCCCGTCATTCCCTCGACATTCAGCGGTTGCGGCGTTATAAAGCCGGAGTCAAAGAATCCAGATACCCTAACTCCCTGCCTTCCGAATACAAGTCCACAGTCAGAGAACTCCTCCATCTCTGTCAACTGGTAACACATAGATTCCCAATGTCCGGAGTCGTTAGTTCGACCATACCAATCGCCGTCTGGGTCCTCCTGGAAGTCTACTTTGGCATCGAATACATCGTTATCGAGGGTGAATGCGAAGAAGCTCTGGTTCAGACCGACTGCGTAGGCGAGTACGGTGGTAATGACGAGGGAGGACAGGAAGACCCCTGCGAATATGGCAAGCCCCCTCTCCCTCCCTCTCCATGCGCTCTTCATGGCCATGGAGATGTTGTTCGGGGCGGCTAGCCAAGTAGTTCGCAACGATCGGTCCCATCCGCTGATCATTTTCTCAAATGAGAAACCCTCTTTCTTCTTGACAGTCGGTTCGACGAGAGCATATAAGAAACGGAAGAATTTGACAATTCCCAGGATTAAGAAAATGACTACGGCCAGTGCGATCCAAGATTGGATCATGGTGGGGATGATCTGGGAAACGAGTGAACTGTCGGATGAAATCCCGAAGTCCCTGATGGACAGGAAGACCACAATGGCGACCAAGGTACTGATGCCGATGTAGAACCAATACGAGGCCTGGACCCCCGTCCAGGCGAGGCCCAATGCACGCTCAACAACGTCCTCATCGACTACTTCGGGCTCTTCCGAGACTTGACGGTCCCCCCCCGTCTTGACCCCAGTCACTGGGTCGATCCTGTCCTGTACGACTTCCTCTTCCGGGCTTTCGTCCATCAACTCACATCCCCCATTCCCCATGCTGAGCGGATGTCCGAGGCCGCAGTGACCCCGTCCTTCAGCAGTAGCATTCTATCTGCCATCGAAGCTAGTAATGGGTCATGCGTCACCATTAGTACCGAGAGCCCATCGTTCGCGCATAGGTCTTGGAACAGTTTGATGACTTCCTCGCCGCTCTTCACGTCTAGGTTACCCGTGGGCTCGTCCGCGAGTATCAGGGGCCTTGACCCGGAGATTGCCCTGGCTACCGCCACCCGCTGCTGCTGACCTCCCGAGAGCTGGTCTGGGATGAAGTCCATCCTGTCTCCCAGCCCCACTCTCTCCAAGGCCGACTTGGCCCTCTCCTCGGCCTCTGCCGAGGGTACACCGGAAAGCTCCAGGCTGAAGGCCACGTTGTCCAGAGCGTTCAGCCGGTCGACCAGGTGGAAGTCCTGGAAGATCCACCCGACTCCCTTCCTCCTGACGTCCACCACCCTGCTGGGGGACTTCGTCCCGTAGTTGAATGAGTCAAGAGAAATGTTGCCGGAGTCACCCTCCAGCAGTCCTCCTATAATGTTCAGGAGGGTGCTCTTCCCGCAGCCGCTGGGGCCCATTAGGCTGACCAACTCGCCCTTCTGAACCTCCATCTCGATTCCCTTCAGGACCTCTAGCCTCCTTCGGCCAGATCCGAATCCCTTCCTGAGGTCGGAAACCTTCAGCATGGCTATGGGTCAGTCCTCCAGTTTATTCATGTATCCCCAGAAGGGGCAAGTGAATTACTACTTGATTCCGAACAGGAATCTCGTAGCCTTTGTACGTCGAACCCCTTCGAAGAAAACCCAGCAGAACAGGACCACGAAAGCAGTCGCGATGAAGACCGCCTCGTAGTCCCTTAGACCGACCTCCGAGACGATCCTCAGTCCTGCGAACGTCAGTGGCATGTGCACGATGTAGAACGGGTAGACTGCCTGATTGAGATAGGTCAGGTTCTCGCTGGGCCTGTTCAGGAGGAATGCCCCCCAGGAGAATAGGGTCAGGCACCAGAACCAGGCGTGGAAGCTGTGGATCACGCATGCCAGCAAGGTCATCCTGTTGTGGAGAATTTCGTTCTCCAGCCAACCCCCGTCCACGTAAGGGACTCCCGAGTCATGCTGCTCGAGGCGCAACCAGATGAACGCAATCGTCCAAAGCGCCGTAGTGGCGGTGATAACGACCCTCTTGCTCTCCAGGAATCCGTAGTACTCCTCCTTGGCTAATATGCAGATGTACCCGAATGCGAAGAAGACGAGGAACCAGAACCATTCGTAGGCCACCCCGATGTATCCGGGGAACCATGGCTTGAACACCACCTCGGTCATGGCAAGGAGCAGAGGCATCAGAATAAGCGCCCCAATCCCCATCGGGATGCTGAACGATGAGCGCAGGAACCTGGCCATCGCCCCATCTGGGCTCTTCCTGACCACGTGGAATATGGGTGTCATTATCAGCGAGTACTGGAATAGGTTCCAGAGGAACCACAGATGCCCGAGCGCGATCAGCTTGCCGATTATCGGGACCCAGAAGGCGAGTGACCTCCAGACTATCCCGAAGAGGAATCCGAAGGTCAGGCCGATAGGGCTCATGTCCTCGTTCCCCAGGATAACAGAACCGGCGAACCCCATCGTCCATGCCCCGAAGAACATCGGGATCAGCAGTCGTTTGACCCTCTCCCCTAGGAAAACATTCCACGTGCGCCGCTTGAAGGCGAACGCAGTCCCCATCCCCGAGATCATGAACAAGGCAGCTAGCCTCCACTGGTGCATCCAGTGGAGGACCATGCTGGTGAAGTCAACCGACTCGGGCGTGTAGACGTCATTCTCCTCGATGAAGCGCTTCTGGTCCTCCTCGGATGCAAGCAGCTCTGTGGAGGGGGGTTCCGAGTTCGGATTGATCTCGTCGCCGTATGTGGACCAGTAGACCCCAATCGCAACGTGGAAGGGAATCAGCAGACCGAACAGGATCACCCTCAGCCAGTCGATGTCGTGTCGACGAGTCTTCTGGACTTGCTGATCGGCCTGCATGAAAATATCCCCCTCCTAGCTTTCTTAACTTTCACAGGCCATTCCATATGCCTTGGCAAGCGCATCGCCATGGGCCGATCTGCCGAAGGAACCCTTCGCCAGGGAGAGCAGCTCGTCATCCACGTGCCTAGGGGCGCCGCCGGCTCGAGCCCATTTCGAGTGTATATCGACAATGGCCGAGACCCAGTAGTCGGAATCAGTGGCAGGGAGCAGGCACCTAGGGGGCAGCACCTCGTCGTGCATTGGCAGGTCGGAGGCCAGCACCGGGCATCCCGATGCCATCGCCTCGAGGGGCGGGCTGCGGAAGCCCACGGACACCCCGGGGTACAGCACCGCCTCAGCATGCTGGAACGCGGCAACCACCTGCTCCCAGTCGATCCTGCCCGATCCGATTCGGAACAGGAGCAGGTCCTCTCGAACCTCTTCTGGGACCAATGCGATCACCTCGCTCACGAACTGCGCCCTCCACCGGGGGTCCTTCTCGCCCACGGAGACGAGCAGGCACTTCCCCTCGTCACCGGAGTCGCCCAGCATGCTCCGGGGCCTCGGGTTCCTGTTGGGGTCCCAGAACTCGTCGTCTATCGAGTCCCGGACTAGCACGCATCGGGTATCGGGGAACATCCCCCTAGCCTCCTCCATCGTCCTCTCGGAGGAACAGAGGAGCATGTCTGCGCGTTCCATCCCCTCCCTGCACGAGGCCAGGAGTCGGGCCTTGGCAGAGGGTGGGAACCTGTCACCGAGGGGCACTGGGACGTCTCCCGCGTCAATCGCCCTCGGGCGGTGGTCGTACAGGTCGTGAACGGATACCACGAACGGGACCGATGCCCCCTTCGAAGGCACCATGTGAGCGTCTTGCTGGTTGGTAATGTGGACCAGGTCGGCCCCATACTCCGCGACTGCGCTCGCTATCGCCTTCTGGTTCGAGCGGGACATCCCATCCCCATCCACGGTCGCAGCCCTGGTCCACCCACTGGCCTGAGCCCGGTCAAGCAGATCCTCCACCACGGGGTGGTTTGACCCGTATCCGGATGGGTCTTTCGAGGCCCTCGCGAGCACAACGCGCCTGAACACGCCCCCGAGAGCCCGCATCCGGGCTAAAATCAGGATGCTGGCCAAGTCCACGACAACGGGTGTTTTCAAACGGGTGGCCCAGTCGGCGACTGATGGACACGTCCCGCCCGCTCCACGTCCTCCTCGTCCACGTGTGGTACTGGCCCCACGTCGGTGGCGGCAATCAGCACGTCGAGCAGATCGGTAGGGAGCTGGTCCGGAGGGGCCACAGGGTGACCGTCTGGTGCGCCGACGTGCCCGCGCACGAGGAGAAGAGGTTCACGCGCGGGGGCGTTGAGGTGATCAGAATCCCTCCGAGCAGGGTCCTCGGGGGGGTCGACCCAGTGGTCTCGGTGAGCGACCTGGACCTGAGCGACGTCGACGTCGTCCACCTCCACGACACGCTCCCGGTCCTGATCAGGCGCACCCTCTCCAAGGCCAGGGGGGCAGGCAAGCCCGTGGTCACGACATATCACAACGACTACGTCAAGACCACTGCGGTAGGTAGGATGGTCAAGCGACTCAGGTGGGCGGCACAGGGCAGGAGGACACTCCACTCGTCCGATGCCAGGGTCGTTCTGACGCCCTTCTTCGAGGACCTGCTCCGTAAGAAGGGAGTGAGGGGCGATCTCGATGTGATCCCAAACGGATTCTCGCCGGTGGAGGACCCTGCAGGGGAGCCGGCAGGCCTCTCGGACAGGGATGCAGCGAGGCCCCTGATATCCTTCGTGGGGAGGATGAGCTTCCAGAAGGGTCTGGACGTCCTGATGGACGCAATGGACTCCTACGACGGAGACCCAGGATTCGACCTAGCCATAGCAGGCAAGGGCGAGCTCACCGACTGGCTCCACCAGAGGCACTCGGAATCGAGCGCCAAGCAGCACATCTCCGTCCTGGGACTGGTCTCAGACTCCGAGAAGAGATGGCTCTACGAGAACTCGGACTGCATCGTGATCCCATCCAGGTTCGAGGGCCTACCAACCGTGCTGCTCGAGGCCATGCACTCAGGGACTCCCGTCATCATGGCTGACGTCAACGGCCTGGGGGCCATGGTGGAGGGATGCGGCAGCGGCCTGTCCGTCCCGTGCGAGGACCACGGTTCCCTGGCATCGGCCATGACCCAGGCGATCGACGCAGACCCAGAGACGGCCTCCCGATGGGGCTCCTCCGGGATCGAGGCCTCCAGGGAATACCAGTGGGACAGGGTCACCGACCGGGTCCTCGATGTCTACAGGAGGGTGGTCGGGGAATGACCGAGACGAGCAGACCGAGGCTCCTAGTCGCGAAGGGCTCCTTCGGGTCGATGGGTGGCGCCGAGAGGGACCTGATCCGGGTCCTCCCAGCGATCAACCGCCTGTTCGAGGTCACGATGGCCACTATCCAGCCCTCGAACGAGCTGGAGGAGGCATGCTCTGAGAACGGCATCGACCTAATCAGGCCCGAGTCCAAGTGGCACCTCTCAACTGACCCCATCTCGGTCGTCCTGGACTCGGGGAGGGGGACCGCCTCGAAGGCATGGGCATCCTGCACCGGCCTTTCCGAAGCGATGGAATCCTCGATGGCCCTGCATCTGGTCAGCGGGGACGGCAGCCTCCCAATCCTGGACCACGTCCCTCCCGGCCTCAGGGTCCACCTGCACCTGCTCGAGCCTCACAGGGGCCTGTACGAGGAGACGCTGCACAGGAGGGTGGACGGTTCGCCGAGGAGGAACCTGGCACTGACCAAGGCCGCACTCTCGAGGGCTAGGAGCAGGGACCAGTCCCTGATGGGCTCCCTCATCTCGAGGAAGGGTGCGATCGTCAGCGGGAACTCGAGTTTCTCCGCCCAGAGGGCCAATGAGGTGTATGGGATCGAGGCCGGCGTGCTGTGGCCCTGCGTGGACACCGACGAGTTCCCCGAGGATCCCTCGGACGACCCCGAGAACCCCTACCCCGAGGAGGGCGGCTACGTCGTCTCCGTCGGGCGCGCATCGTATGCGAAGGGAACCTGGGAGACGATCTCCATGCTCGCCGGGACCGGCCTCTCACTCGCCCACGTCGGAGGAGGCGACGAGGGCTCGCTGGGCATGCTGAGCAAGCACGCCAACTCCAGCGGGGTCGGCCTCTGGGTCGCACCCAGACTCCCGTCCCCCGACCTCGTCAGCCTGATGAGGGGAGCGAGGGCGGTCGTGAGCATGGCACACAAGGAGTCGTTCGGGCTGACTCCGATCGAGGCATTCGCAGTGGGCACCCCGCCCCTCTTCGTGGACGAGGGAGGCTTCAGGGACACAATCGTAGATGGTGAGAACGGCAGGCTGCTGGACAGGGGGGACGCCGCATCGTGGCACTCCGCGC
>Ga0208408_1001862_pt1 | contig 11707 bp, 7 predicted proteins | sample ETNtaG_4_FD_185776 | JGI IMG/M metagenome (GOLD analysis project Ga0208408, IMG submission 185776) | Marine microbial and viral communities from oxygen minimum zone, Eastern Pacific Ocean - ETNP201406SV67 (SPAdes) (version 2) | ecosystem: Environmental > Aquatic > Marine > Oceanic ... | reverse complement strand
CACAATTTACGTGATGATGAAAGGCTCGAGATTCTGCATACTGACAATGCAAATCCTAGCATCATTGCTGAGCACCTCGAGCCTGCTAGCGAGATTACTCAAACTCTATGTGAAACGCTCAGCGATGGGGGAGTGCTCTCTTTTGGATTGGAATCGGCAGACCCTGCAGTTCACAAAGCCAACTGGCTAAATTGTGATACAGCCCAATTGAAAACGGCAATTAGACACATCAATGAGTATGGAAGGAAGCGTGGCAAAAGGGGGTTGCCCAAATTATTACCAGGCCTCAATTTTATTGCTGGTCTAAATGGTGAAACCTCGACCACATATGAGATGAATAAGCAACTTCTACAAGAACTCAAAGATGAGGGGCTTTGGCTACGACGTATCAACATCCGTCAAGTTGAAGGAAGTGGATTCCAAGAAATTCCCGAAGATGATTTTGGTTCCTTCAAACAATATGTTCGAAATGAAATAGATGGCCCTTTGCTCAAAGAAATGTTCCCACTAGGACAACTTCTCAATGGAATTCGTTGGGAATCTCACGATGATAGAATTAGGCTACCTATCCATCTCGAAGATAAGATACACCGCTCTGAAGAATGCCGTGGTAAATCAGGAGTCACATTTGGGCGTCAAATAGGTGCTTATCCAATTCTAATTGGTATCCCATATCACGCCCCACTTGAATCGCTCTCTGATGTCATAGTCACAGATCACGGTAAGCGCTCAATCACAGCAGTTGAAGTAGGGATTGACATCAATGCTGCCACTCAAAAACAACTAGAAGCAATCCCAGGTATTGGTGAAAAAAGTGCATGGCGCATCATATCCGAGAAAGTAAAAAGAGGTCACCGCGGCAAGAAGTTTGAGAGTGTCGAAGAGGCTTTCATTTCAGTAGGTATTGAGATGCCAGAAATAGCTCAACGGGTATTGGTGGTGTGAAATGCTGAATCTCTCTAAAGTAGCCAAAGAACTTAGTGACTCATGTGATCAACTCTCCAAAGAATTGGGTGAACCTGTTGCATGGGTATACAACCCACTTGATTATGCGTGGGAGGTGCATAACAACTACCTTAGCAAATATGGAAACTTAGGGGCCAAGACCATTCTTCTAGGAATGAACCCAGGCCCTTGGGGAATGGGGCAAACTGGCGTACCCTTTGGTGACGTCACCAAAGCCACTGATTATCTAGGACTTAGCGGCAAGGTAGGTACACCTGAGAATCTACATCCAAAACGACCAGTTATAGGACTTGAATGTGAGCGAAATGAGGTATCTGGTACACGTTTGTGGGGAATAATCGAAGATATGTTCGGTTCTGCTGAAAATGCACATCAGCAATTCTTCGTTGTCAATCATTGCCCTCTGCTGATGTTTGATGCAAATGGAACTAATTTGACTCCAGACAAACTGCGAGGAGAATCTGCAAAGAAACTGCTATCTCTGTGTGATGAACATCTGAGAAAAGTCGTGGAGATTCTTGGTGCAGAGAGAGTGATAGGAGTTGGCGCCTATGCTGAAAAACAAGCCAAGAAGGCGCTTGCTGGATGCGATGTGGAAATTAATCGTATTCCGCATCCTTCACCTGCCAGCCCATTAGCCAACAGAAACAAAGGGGCAGATTGGAGAGCAGCAGTAAGGAAAATACTAGGAAAATCTTGATTAAATCAAATTTTATCAATCATAATGATTCAATTGAGAACTAATAGTGGTTTAATTTTGTTACCGAAGCCCCTATGAGGGAAATAACTCCTCGCAAAATCGGTGATTGAATGAGTGGAGATAAGAAACCAATGAACCTACCAGTAAACGAACCGGGCAGAAATTGGGATGGCCCATCGGGTGATGATCCAATAACATTGCATGATTTGCTAACAAAATCAGTAGAGCGCCATTCTCAACTTCTTGCCTTTGGGCATATTCACACACCTAACGCACCACGAATCCACATCTCGTATGGTGAATTTGGTGAACTAGTGGATTGTTGTGCTAAAAGCCTCCGCGATATGGGCCTCAATAAGGGAGATAGAGTGGCTATGATTCTAGACAATTCGGTAGAATGGGCCGCAACATCATATGCAACAAATTCCTTGGGCGCCGCATATACTGCAATGTACACTCACCAACATGGTTCTGAATGGTCCTATATCATAGGAGATTCCAAGCCGAGCGTACTGATTGCTGCAGATACCGATGTTTTAGACAAGTTATGTGAACATCTTGAAGATGATAACTGGCCTGCATTTGGAATTATCTTGTTGGGTGACGAAGGCCCCAATGCAAACCCTCCCGAAGGAGTGGCAGTTCAAAATTGGAGCGACTTTGTTTCAAGTGGGCGGAACTCAGAACCCCTTGGAGAACCTGCACGTGACCATTCAGCACTAGCTACTCTAATCTATACTAGTGGAACTACTGGGAATCCAAAAGGCGTAATGCTATCAAACTGGAATATATTACACAATATTCTAGCAATGCAGGGCCGATTCGACATTTACGAAGGAGACAGGACTGCATCATTCCTTCCTTGGGCTCATTCTTTTGGGCAGATGGGAGATTTACACTTCATGATTCATTCTGGAATCCATATCAATCTGATCTCAGATGTACTAAAAATCGCTGATGAATGTCAAGAAATCAAGCCCCACGCTCTATTCGCTGTACCTCGTGTTTGGAACAAGTTGTATGGAAAGGTGATGGAAGGTCTGAATTCATCTCCAATCAAAAAGCGCCTAGGTGCAATGGCCTTCAAAAAAGCAAAGGCTCGCTGTGCTGCAGTAGGTGTTGACTGTGTTGCAGTAAAGCCCAAGGGATTCCTAGATAAAAAACTCGATAAAATTGTGATGGGTAAAGTTCGAGGACGTTTTGGTGGAAAACTGCGGTTTTGTGTTTCTGGTGGCGCTGCTCTAGATGCTGAAATTGCTTCTTTCATCCAGTGTGTTGGTTTTGATGTCTTTGAAGGCTATGGACTTACAGAAACTTCACCACTAATATCACTAAATGGATGGGAATCTGACAAGCGTTGCATGATAGGAACAGTAGGCAGGCCTGTACCTGGAGTAAGAGTTCACATCGATGAAGATGCATGGGATGACCCCAATAGTTCAGATGGTGAAATTATTGCCTATGGCCCAAATATCATGCAAGGTTATTGGAATAAAGAAGAGGCAACAGCTGAAGTAATGACTGATGACGGCGGATTTAGAACCGGTGATTTGGGGCGACTAGACGATGGCTTCCTTAGAATTACTGGAAGGGTAAAGGAACAGTTCAAGTTAGAAAATGGAAAATATGTTGCACCTTCACCTCTAGAAGAATCTCTCAAACTATCTCCAATTGTGGAGCAGTGCTGTGTTGATGGCAGAAATAAAATCAAGACATTTACCATTATTCATCCTAATGAAAAAGCACTACGTTCTGGACTTTCTTCTGCTGGCATAAACAATGATGGCTCATTACAAGAAATATGTGAGTCTCCTGAAGTGAGAAGTTGGGTTTTGAAAAATCTCAAAGGAGATGTAATGGCAACTCCTAACTGGAAAGGATTCGAAATATCTGGCTCTATCATTCTAGATCACGAAGAGTGGACTACTGATAATGGATTGATTACTCCTAAACTCTCCGTTAGACGTAATCGTCTACTTGATAGGCACCAAGATGATATTGACTCACTCAAATGATTTGATTATCAGCTAATGCTGAAAACATCTATGCTTCAAACCTAGTGAAACATGTTTGTTTAATCATGGCGGCCGTAGGCCGCCAAGAGTAGGTATGATGAGCAGAGGCCTATTCGGATACACTATGGAGGGTGACGAGGAAGAGGACATTCACGCTGATTCAAATGCCTCAATGGACCAGCCATCAACCCCTCGCAGAGTGGTTACTGCTGCCTCCTTATTCGATGGCCACGATGCTGCAATCAATGTAATGCGTAGACTGATTCAAGCAGCAGGAGCCGAAGTCATACATCTTGGTCACGACCGCTCTGCTCAAGACGTAGTTGACACTATAATTCAAGAGGATGCTCACGCAGTAGCGCTTTCATCATACCAGGGTGGCCATGTAGAATATTTCACCTACATCCGCCAACTCCTTGACAAAGCAGGTAGAGATTATGTCCGTATCTTTGGGGGCGGGGGAGGCACCATAACGCCGATAGAAATACGTGATTTGCATGATGTGGGAATCACTAGAATATACTCTCCAGATGATGGCAGAACACTTGGTTTAGTTGGCATGATTGATGATCTGATGGGGCGATGCAAGGACCTTGACTTACTTGATAATCAGATGCTTGAAGAGTTAGATGGACCCATCACTCCTGAAAATCATGGTGCAATTGCAAGATTAATCACTTTAGCAGAGAATGGAGGAAGTCCTGACTTTGAAAAGATGCTAATGAAATGCCGCTCCCAAGAAGCTAGCCAGAAAGCCCCAGTGGTAGGCATAACGGGAACTGGTGGGGCTGGAAAATCCTCATTACTTGATGAATTAATGCTTAGAATCATGCGAGATGAACCTGATTTGAAAGTTGCTTTCCTCTGTACTGACCCTACTAGAAAGCGAACAGGAGGGGCCTTACTTGGTGACCGCATTCGTATGAATGCTCTTTCAAATCGTAATTTCTACATGCGTAGTTTGGCAAGTAGAGGTTCAGGAAAAGAGGTTAGCGATTGGCTTGGTGAAGCAATTGCTGTTTGTCAAGCAGTTGGGTTTGATTTGATATTTGCAGAAACTAGTGGCATAGGTCAAGCTGATGATGCCATCACCTCACTAGTTGACCACACCTTCTATGTGATGACCGCAGAATATGGCGCTCATACCCAACTAGAAAAAATCGAAATGCTCGATGTTGCAGATATTGTGGTCATAAACAAATTTGAGAAAAGAGGAGCAATTGATGCCTTGAGAGCGGTACGCAAGCAAGTGCGGCGTAACAGGAATCTGTTCGGAGTCACAGATGATGAACTCCCTGTTTGCGGCACAATTGCTAGCCAATTTGCAGATGTGGGAGTTGACGATTTGTGGTATCGTCTAGCCTCTATGCTAACACTGGCCGACGGATCTAAACCAAACGCCATTGAACCCACACTACCACCATCAGGTATGCCCGAACCACGACACATAATCCCTCCAGAACGAGTCCATTATCTTGCAGAAGTAGCAGCATCAGTGAGAGAATACCATGAACGCACCTATGGCGAAGTACAGAAAGCACGTCTAACTCAACAACTAGCTGAATCTGCGAATCATCTAGATGCCGTAGGAAAGAGTGAACAAGCAGAGGAATTACGAATTGAGGCAAAAGAAGTTCTAGAAGATCTCCACCCAAATGCTCGCCAACTTCTTGAAGAGTGGTCAGAAAAAGTTGAGACATACGATAGTGGCGAATACTCCTATGATGTACGAGGAAAATCTTTCTCTGTCCCTAGCAAGGCACAATCGCTTTCGGGCACACATATTCCACGTGTTGCACTTCCCCGCACTGTTGACAAAGGAACTTTGTTAAACTGGTTGCGCAAAGAGAATCTACCTGGGAACTTCCCTTTTACTGGTGGCGTCTTTCCCTTTAAGCGGTCTGATGAAGATCCAACAAGGATGTTTGCAGGTGAGGGCCCTGCTAGTAGAACAAACGCCCGCTTCCACCTCTTGAGCGAATCATCACCCTATGCGAGACTCTCGACTGCATTTGATTCTGTAACGTTGTATGGCCGTAACCCTGATGAGCGCCCTGACGTCTATGGCAAAGTTGGCGAATCGGGGGTTTCTATATTCACAATTGATGAAATTAGCCAACTCTTTGATGGATTTGATTTGTGTGATAATAGTACCAGTGTCTCCATGACAATTAATGGGCCTGCGCCTATTGTTCTAGCAATGTTCTTCAATGCTGCAATAAGGCAACAGGAAACCAAATTCGAAAAGGAAAATGGACGAAAACCAAGTGCAGATGAACTATCTGAAATACGTTCCTACACACTCTCAAAAGTTCGTGGAACTGTTCAAGCAGATATTCTCAAAGAGGACCAAGCGCAGAATACCTGTATTTTCTCTACTGATTTCAGTCTCAAACTAATGGGTGACGTACAACAATTCTACATCAATAACGATGTACGCAATCACTACTCAGTTAGTATCTCAGGATACCATATCGCTGAGGCTGGAGCAAATCCCATTTCACAACTTGCTTTCACTCTAGCAAATGGCTTGACCTATGTTGAGTATTACCGCTCACGTGGAATGGATATCAATGATTTCGCCCCCAACCTATCCTTCTTCTTCTCCAATGGGATGGACCCCGAATACGCGGTTATTTCACGGGTCGCAAGAAGAATATGGGCTATTGCAATGAGAGATCTATACAATGGCAATGAAAGGGCACAGAAATGTAAGATGCATATCCAAACCTCTGGTCGCTCCCTACACGCTCAAGAGATGTCCTTCAATGATATTCGGACAACGCTACAGGCATTACTTGCAATACAAGATAATGCAAACTCATTGCACACTAACGCATATGATGAAGCAGTAACCACCCCAACTCAAGAATCTGTACGCAGAGCATTAGCCATTCAGATGATTAACAACAAGGAATTTGGCTGGAATAAATGTGAGAACCCACTGCAAGGCTCTTTCCTAGTTGAAGAGTTGACCGATATGGTCGAAGAGGCAGTACTTCGTGAATTTGAAAGAATCAGCGAGCGCGGTGGCGTCCTTGGTAGCATGGAGATGATGTATCAACGCTCCAAGATTCAAGATGAATCGATGTATTATGAAGAATTGAAGCATTCAGGTGAACTACCAATTGTAGGTGTCAATATGTTTGAGAATCCTGATGCTGAAGCATTTGATGAGTCTGCGGCAGACTCCTTTGACATGGAATTGAGCAGGGCCACACCTGAAGAGAAGGCGGGGTGCCTAGAGCGATTAGAAGAATTCCATGCCAAGCATGCTGATGCTGCACCTGCTGCTTTAACTAAACTTCAACAAGTTGCGAGAAGTGGTGGAAATGTCTTTGCAGAACTCATGGATACTGTGAAAGTGGCATCCCTAGGTCAAATTACAGAAGCACTATTCGAAGTAGGTGGACAATACCGCCGCAATATGTGAAAAAGGAGGGGTTAGATGGCAAAAAAGACTGACAAAGAATTGAAGGCTGAACACAAAGCGGAAATTAAGAAATTAAAGGCTGAACACAAAGCGGAAATCAAAAAATTAAATGATGAACACAAAGAAGAAATTAAGGTTTTAGAAAATAATTTGAAGGCCGCCAAAAAAATAAGTATTATTCCAAATAAGGACGAAAATAAGATTTCAATTAATCATGAATTTGCTCTACACCCATTCGTAGTTGATTGGATTGCAGATACAAAACAAGTCCCAGCAGGGAAGAGACCAGAAAAAATTGCTCAAGCAATTAATGTTGGTTTACTAGCATTAATCGAAGGTCGGGTTGAAGGCATTATTTCTCGAATTAATGAAGATATTAATGCAGATTTGGCAATGATAGTTCGAAAAATGCAATTGTTAGAAACAAGTTTCCATAAAGATACCAATTTCAATACTCAACTTGAGGATGATGTGCGCAAGGCTCTAGAATCTCATGCGAACCACTGTGGGTGGAAAGATCGACTTGTCCCATCAGGAGATAGTGGTGGAGTAGCGACAAACAGAAACCCAAACAAGACTGGTGATGTAGAAATTAGCGTGATTGATGATGATGGTAAAGCATCCCATGTTGCCGTAGAAGTGAAATTCAACAAACAAGTAGCCGAGGGCCGATTCAAAGATTTCAAAGCAGACCAAGCTGGTTCAGATACAGCATGGTCTCAAATTATTGAGGCCAGGTGGAATCGTGAATCGCCCATAGGTATTTTCGTTGCAGATAAAGAAAAACTAAATCCTAAAATAAAGAGTCTTACAGAATCTGTTGCTTATGTTCCTGAAGTACGAGGATTTGTGTGCGTAGTTGATGTACTATCAAATGATTACAGTAATGCATGCATTGCATACGGTCTTGCTAGAACAATTTCATTAGCTTCAAGAGATAATCAATTTTACGAACCAGGAGTACTTGATTACATTATCCAGAGAACGCAACATACCCTCAGAAGAAGAGATTCGATAAAGAAAATTAGTAAAACCATGGTTACAGATTTGGTCAAATCACTAACTTCACTAGAGAACGATTTGGTGTATGTTGATGAAGCATTAGAATTTTTACAATCATTTATCAATGAATATTCTCGAACGGGGACGCTGTCAGCAGAATCTATGTTTAACCTATATTTTCAAGAAGATGTAAAGCAGAAGGTTACAATTGCAGGCACAGAATTCAAGAAGGAACTTAGTGATGCAATAAAAGTAGCAAAAGAAGAATCAGAGATTCCAACTATGATAGAGGCGGAGGCAATAGAGCCGAAGTCTGTTGAAGGCAATACTGAAGTGCTAGAGGAAGAGAATGATTATTCCTCTATGACTGTAGCCCAATTGAAACCGCTACTAAAGGAACGTGGGCTGAATTTATCTGGCAAAAAGGAAGAGTTGATCGCTCGATTAATGCAAGGATAACTGAATAATTTCAATCTTCTACTAAGTTATCATCGGGACGGCTAAAGATGAGCATTTCCTTTGCAGGACAATACCGCCGCAATATGTGAATTAAATAATACTAGAATCCAAACAGCATCAATGCCGTTACAAATGTAAGAAAAATACTGCCGAAGAAAGCAGGAATAATGCCAATTAGCATCCCTGTGCCTTGTTTTGTCTTACCTCCTTGGAAAGCGCGTACAATTTGAACTATCCAAAACACGAAACACGCGAATGAAAATAAAGGAGCTATACATGAATATAGCAATTCACCAATATTAAAATCATCATAATATACATAATATTCTGCACGAAGAACTATTGAATCATCAAGTTTCTCATTAAGGAAAAATTCACCAAAACCTGATTCGTAATCAATAGAACCAACTATAATATCCTGAAAATCAACATATTGCATAGAACAACTAGGGGACTGACTCCAGTATTCTGGATAATAGTGAGTATCTTGGTTAAATTCATAAGGCCGATTATCTTCTTCAATCATGATTTCTTGATTACATCTTTCCCAATTAGTAACATTTACTTGAAATTGCAATGGTGTCATGTTTTCATCAAAACTTTGTGTATCGAGGCTTCCATTTTCAATATCTAAAAGAGTGATATTAATAGAATCATTTACCCCATGATAATAATCGGGAAAAAATGTAAATTCACCCCATGAATCATTCAGCATGGTAAATTGAACTTTAGTGACCTCCTGCCACATAACTAAATCACCATTACAATCCCCATAAACTTCCATGTGATTAGGATCGCCCCACTCAATGGCATCATCATAAATTTGAATATCACATTCTGAAATGTCTCCTTCACTTAATTGAAAAGTTCCGTTTAATCCCTCTTCATCCCAATCAATTTTCAAAGATTCATCCTCCCAATTATCCCATGAATTATCTGCATAACCCATCATTATCACAGGGATCAATGTCATTAATATTCCAAATAAACATGTAATTCCAATACCTTTCAACATGGAACCTTGACTAGGCCCCTGTACTTGGGGAGTCCAAACATTAGAATCAATGGTTCCAACTGAACCCGAAAGAGTAGTGCCCCCAGTAGGAGTCAACTGAGAGGGCATTTGATTCTGTACCTCAGTATTCAAAGAGAGACCTGCTGCACCCCCAAGAACAATCGGTTGAGGGGCATTAGACATGCTTGAGGGGCTTACTTTGCTCTCATCCCCCCAAGGGACATTTGCTTCATGGCCTGGTTGCTCCATAGGCTCTGCAGATGCTTCCTAGTTAAGACTGTTAAGACGGACACCTAATACAATAACCTGCAATAACCAATTCCCCAATGAGAGGCGAAAGAATGGGTACAGGGCAGAACCGAAGCACTGCCCTGTACCGTTCGTATTACTTGTGGCTAAATTTGGCTGAAGATTATTCTTCTTCGCCAAGTACATTCTCGCCAAACATGATGGCAAGATATGCACCAAGACCGGCACAAACCATGCCGCCAAAGACGCCTAGGATGTTTGCTCCATCCCATGCTGAGTCAACAAGCATTCCACCGACATCACCTGCTCCTGAGATGGTAGCACCGCCAAGTGCGACCATCCATGCAAGGATACCAACTTCCCAGCCACCGCCGCGGCGATCGTATACCATCATCATTAGGAATCCAGCAAACAACGATGCAACCGCTGTGTTGGGGCCTAATTCCGCTACTCCTGACCATGTCATATCACCAGTTGCAGTGGTCTGCCACCAAACGAAGCTGTAAGCAAGGACGCCACCGAGAATTTGCATTAGGAAATCTAACGCCCCTTCTTCAATCTCATCTCTGCCAGATGCCATCTTCGCTAAAGTGAACATTGGCAATATTGTACCACCCATTGCAATCATAAAGATTGCAAGAACCAGTCCAGTAGCCATAGCTCCACCACTTACAGCAAAGTAAACAACCGCCAGGCTACCTATCAATTCTGTTAACGCTCTTTTATTATCCATTTCAATCATTCCATTTACATCGCTACCCGCGATTATCAACCTGTTTACACAGGACGCTTATAATAAATTCTTACAAAAACCACGAAATTAGTTAATTTTCTATTATTAATACATAAGCGGTTACAATAATCAAACCTAGTGTTCCAAAAAACACCGTAGATAAAAAATTAGCAATTTAGAAAAAAAAAGGCGAGAGGTCGGAGAGAAAACTCCCCGGCCTCCCGCGTTAGACGGCTCTAGGCCGACTTGTGTCTATCCTTATGATAAACAGAGGTTCAGATGGCTTCGTCAATCTTAACGCCGATTAGAGCACCAAGACCAACCATTGCACCATCCAAGATCCAGTTTACTAGGGTGTCTACAATTCCGTCACCCATGCTGGTAATTGATGCTGCCATTTCGTTAGCACCAGATAGAGTCATCATTCCACCCAATACCATCAAACCAACTGCACTGACCCATGGTGTGTCACAACGTGTGTGAATTTGCCACCAAACTGCGCCAACTGCAATTGTTGAAATAACTGCCCAGTAACCGTCTGCGATATCAGTAATCCACATATCGGTTGCTGCCCAGCCTGTTTCGATATCTCCGAAATGAGTACCTAACAGAATGGCTAGTATTGCACCAACAATTTGTGCACCTAGGCGCATCCCATTAGCAGCCCAATTTCCTTCTCCATCTGACAAATCACTTGTTAACATGTGGCACCAAGTTACCACAGGTAGGACATGTGCTCCACCAAACGCCATCCATACAACAGCAAGAGCTATTGCCCACTCAAGGTTACCGGCCCCGAATCCTACAGCCAAAGACACTGTAAAAGCGCCTCCAAGCTCTGCCATCATTGCTTTCTTATCTATTTCCATTTTTCTCACCTATTTGTTTCCCATCGCACTTTGGCGATTGAGTGAATCTACCACGGTTTACTTATGAACAATTCCCCTAAAGCAATGGGGAAAAATACTGTTTAAGCACGTTTTTTCTATTACCGGTGTGGCAAAATGTAGTAGGTGTTTCTACCAACACCACCCAATATACTTCGATTAGAGTGTAAAAATAAAGATTTTCGGCGTTTTTCCTATAATTAGCAATATCGCCCCCCCATATTATCCATTTTCAAGGAACGCTCCTT